>Ga0081540_1000273_pt1 | contig 53925 bp, 49 predicted proteins | sample TabmetS2T1R1_FD_71024 | JGI IMG/M metagenome (GOLD analysis project Ga0081540, IMG submission 71024) | Tabebuia heterophylla rhizosphere microbial communities from the University of Puerto Rico - S2T1R1 | ecosystem: Host-associated > Plants > Roots > Rhizosphere ...
GGGGGGGGCGGTGGTGTTTTGGTCCCCCCTTTTGGGGGGCGCGGGGGAAAAGAACCTCCGCGCTTTGGGCCGGCGTTTCATGGCGCAGCCGTCGCTGGGGCTTGCGGAGCCATATCGGCTCGAACGAACCGACGGCGCCTATTCGGCTGTCGAGATCGCTATCCGACGTGCCTTGCTGATGTCCTCGGACTAACCCAGCGGGGAGGACGGCCGCCGCGTGTCAAGCGAACGCCAATCGCACGCGGCGGTTCTGCTTGCCCTTCTTCTCAACCTGGGTCGCCTTGATCGCGCCGATCTCGCGCGTCGAGCGCACGTGCGTGCCGCCGCACGGCTGCAGGTCGTAGCCGACGATCTCGATCAGCCGTACGCGGCCGGTGCCCATCGGCGGCTTGACCGACATGGTCTTCACCAGGCTTGGATTGGCGGTGAGTTCCTCGTCGCTGATCCAGCTGGCACGCACCTCGGCGTCGGCCGTGATCATGCCGGCGATGCGCGCGCTGATCGCCTCCTTGTCGAGACCGGCCTCGGGAATGTCGAAGTCGAGCCGGCCTTCATTGACGCCGATCGAGCCGCCGGTGACCGGATAGGGCAGCACCGCCGAGAGAAGATGCAGTGCCGTGTGCATGCGCATCAGCCGGTAGCGCTGATCCCAGTCGACCAGCGCATGCACCGGATCGCCGATCGCAAGGCGCGTGCCGGCGGGATCGGCTGGCACGTGCGCGATCTCGGTCTTGGTCGCCGGATCGGTATAGACGGCGGTCGAGATCAGGATGGCGTCGCCGGAGCGGGTGGTGAGCACGCCGTGGTCGCCGGGCTGCCCGCCGGACGTGGCGTAGAAGACGGTGCGGTCGAGGATGACGCCGCCCTGTTCGGTGATGCCGAGCACGGTCGCGCTGCATTCCTTGAGGTACGCGTCCTCACGAAACAGAAGGTCGGTCGGCATCGGCAATCGCCCCTCGGGGCGCAAATTGGGCTGCACCGGTCAGCCGTGGATCGCGCACGACGTAAAGCGAGTCAATCAGACTTTCTCGAACGGAACCTTGATGTCGGAGCGCCGGCCGAGCCAGCCTGGCTGCGGCAGGCCCTTGGATTTCAGGAACTCCGGATTGAACAGCTTCGACTGGTAGCGGGTGCCATAGTCCGCGAGCACGGTGACGATCGTGTGGCCGGGTCCGAGGTCGCGCGCGAGCCGGATCGCACCCGCCACGTTGATGCCTGACGACCCGCCGAGGCAAAGTCCCTCGTGCTCGAGCAGGTCGAAGATGAGCGGCACCGCTTCCTCGTCGGGAATGAGATAGGGCTTGTCGACCTTGATGTCCTGAATGATCGGAGTGACGCGCCCGAGGCCGATGCCTTCGGTGATCGAGCCGCCGTCGGACGCCTTGGCCTCGCCACGCGAGAACAGGTTGTACATGGCGGCGCCGCGCGGATCGGCGACGCCGATCACGACGTCCTTCTTCTTCTCGCGCAGAAAAGTCGCAGTGCCGGCGATGGTGCCGCCGGTGCCGATCGCGCAGATGAAGCCGTCGACCTTGCCGTCGGTCTGCTCCCAGATCTCGGGACCGGTCGACACGTAATGTGCCTTGCGATTGTCGAGGTTGTTCCACTGGTCGGCGAAGAACACGCCGTTCGGCTCGCTGCGCTTGAGCTCCGCCGCGAGGCGCTTCGCGACGTGCTGATAATTGTCCGGATTGCTGTAGGGGAGCGCGGGCACCTCGATCAGCTCGGCGCCGCACAGGCGCAGCATGTCCTTCTTCTCCTGGCTCTGCGTGTCCGGGATGACGATCAAGGTGCGGTAGCCGCGCGCATTGGCCACCAGCGCGAGGCCGATCCCGGTGTTGCCGGCGGTGCCTTCGACCACCAGCCCGCCCGGCTTGAGCTCGCCGCGTTTTTCCGCTTCGAGGATCATCTGCTTGCCGGCGCGATCCTTGACCGACTGGCCCGGGTTCATGAACTCGGCCTTGCCGAGAATGGTGCAGCCGGTCGCAGCCGAGGCGCGCTGCAGCTTGATCAGCGGCGTGTTGCCGATGGCGGTGATCACGTCGTCGCGGACTTGCATGATGAAGACCTGTCGCGCGGTTCAGGGGCCGTGAACCTATCGAGGACCGCCCATAACCACAAGCGCGCGGTGCGGCAGCATGTCTTTCAACCATTCAGTGTGCGCCGCAGCGAAACGGGCGTTCCATGTTGCCGCCGCAGACGAGAAGAAAACAGCCGCGGAGTTCGACACGAGCTACGCGGCCTTGATTAGTACCCTCTCATGCGTGTCGTACCAATCCATGCACCTGGGCAACTGCGCGGCCACCGAAAATTCCTTGGCCGCCTGCAGGGCGCTCGCAAACGGCACCACCTGGTCGTTTGAAAACTCCTCGTCCTGCGGACCGAGCGAGACGAACTTCGTACGTCCTTGGGGATCCAGGCCAGGTACCGCGCCCACTGAATGGTAACCAGAATGTTCCGAGCTCAAAAGGAAATAGAGCCAGGCGATCTCTCCATTCACCAGGATGATAAGCGAGGGCCACGAATCCGCTTCTGCTCGACCGCGAAAGAGGCGAAACTGGTTCATGCCCGAGCCGTTCCGTCTCGAGAGGACATGCTCGATTGCAGCGTCGTCCTCCACGTCATGCTCACCGTCCAGATCACAAATGAGCATGACGTTCACAACCTCACGAATTGTGGATACGCACGCCGCGCAATGGTGCCGGGTTGCACCGCGTCGTCACGCGCCCTTCAGGCGGACCTGACGAACACCATCTGCCGAACGTCGATGTTGTGGGACAGGAATCCCGCCTCGCAATAAGCCAAATAATATTCCCACAGCCGACGGAAACGTTCGTCGAAGCCCATCGGAACCAGCGTCGGCCAAGCGGCGCGGAAGCGGTCGCGCCACGCCGACAGGGTCCGCGCGTAGTCCTCGCCGAACACTTTTTCGGCGATCAGCGGCAGGCCGAAGCCTTCGCCCAATGACTTGAGCGTCTCGGGCGAAGGGAGCATGCCGCCGGGGAAAATGTAGCGGCGGATGAAATCCATCTCGCGCCGGTAGCCCGCGTAGAAGCGATCCTGGATGGTGATCGCCTGGATGCCGGCGATGCCGCCCGGCTTCAAGCGGTCGCGGATCTGGCGAAAGTAGGTGGGCCAGTATTTCTCGCCGACCGCCTCGATCATCTCGATCGAGGCGATGCGATCGTAGACGCCGCGCTCGTCGCGATAGTCCTGCAGCCTGATCTCGACCCGGTCGGCGAGCCCCGCCACGGCGATGCGCTGGCGGCCGAACTCGTACTGCTCCTGGCTGATCGTCAGGCCGACCACGCTGACGGCGTGCCGTCGCGCCAGGTATTCGGCGAACCCGCCCCAGCCGCAGCCGATCTCGAGCACACGCAGGCCGGGCGCCAGCTGCAGCTTCTCGGCGAGCGCTTCGTATTTGCGCGTCTGCGCCGCCGCGAGGTCGTTGCTGCCGCGGTCGAACAGCGCCGACGAATAGGTCATCGTCTCGTCGAGCCAGGCCGCGTAGAAGCGATTGCCGAGATCGTAATGGGCGTGAATATTGCGGCGCGCCTGCGTCCTGGTATTGCGGTTGAGCCAGTGCCTGAACAGCTGCAACACCCGCACCATCGGCTTGTTGGCGAGCATGGTGTGGATGGCGTCGTGATTGACGCTGAACAGGTAGAGGAATTGGGTAAGATCGGGTGTCTCCCATTCGCCGCGCAGAAAACCTTCGGCCACGCCGAGATCGCCGCCGCGGATCATGCGGGAGGCAAAGCCGAGATCCCTGACGATGACCACGGCGGCGGGGCCGGGCTCGTGCCCGCCGAACCGGAAGGTGCGGCCGTCGGGCATCACCGCGTCGAGCGTGCCGCGCCGGACGCGTGCCGCGAATTGGAAGGCGAGCCGGACGCTCATCGGCAGGTCGTCGACCGAGAAGACCGCTTCGGCAGTTGGGATTGGAATCACCTCGGGCATGGCACGCCTTCAGCGGGATGGGCCGGTATACGCCCTGGCTGCCGCACCAACGGGCTCGCCGTCGTGCAGTTCCGCGGCGGCGGTCCGCGCGTTGTGCGGGCGCGGCGACGGAAAAATCCGGGCGCCCTTGAGCCAAAGTCGCAACGCTTCGAAATGGATCGCCCCCATTACTTTCAGCGTTACCAGCGGCAGGTGCAATAATGCCGCAACAAGCTCCCCCGTCGTCAAGTCACGTCGGCTGCCGGAAAATGTCGCGGCCAGGAGCGGTCCCTCGGCGTCAGTCTCGAGAATCCGGACCCTGACCTCGTTTCCGGGGGGCAGCATGCGGAAGTGATAGCGCATGGCCATGCCGATGAACGGCGATACGTAGAAGGTCTTGTCCTGGGCCTGCCGGATACCGGCCGCGGACCGCTCGGACGCGCTGACCGGCAGGACATATGAATGCATGCCGCCGATCGTGTTGCGGACCTCGTAGATCAGCGCCGCCAGGACGCCCTGGTGGTCGTAGCAGTAATAGACCGACAGCGGATTGAACGCGTAGCCGAACAGCCGCGGATAGCAGAGGAGCAGCACGCGTCCGCCCGTGAGGTCGACGCCGCGCGCGCGCAGCAGGCCGTCCACATGGGCGCGCAGGGACGAGCCGTCACGCGGACCATGGTCGCGCTCGTGAAAGCTGAACACGCCGCGCCGGTTGACGCGAAACAGACGTGAGAGGCGATCGGCCGCGTCGAGCCGGTCGATGTCGATCAGCACGTTCATCACCCGGTAGGTGAAGCGATGGCCCATCGGCTTGAGCCGAGCATGCATGACGTCGCCGAGATAGAGCGATGCCGGAGCGGGCGGGGGAACGGGCGAGGGGAGTGCTGTGGTCATGATGAACATCCCACCGCGGCTCACTCGGCGGCTTCGGCGAGCGCTGGCGCGGGTTTGCGCCACGGGATCGCTGCCCCCAGCGCTTCCGCCACCATCAGGCCTGAGCGCAGCCCGTCCTCGTGGAAGCCGTAGCCGGTCCAGGCGCCGCAGAACCAGGTGCGGCGCGTGCCCTGGATCAGCTCCAGCTGCTTCTGCGCCGCGAAGGCGGCAGCGTCGAACTGCGGATGGTCGCAGCAGAACTTGGCGAAGGTCAATTCCGCCGCCGGCTCGACCGGCGGGTTGAGGCTCACGAACAGCGGGCAGTCAGGGGCGATGCCTTGCAGGTTGTTGGTCCAGTAGGTCACCGCAACGTCGCCACCGACATCCCCACGCTCATTGTTGACGCATGATCTTTTTCCGAAAACCGGAGGCCACTTTTCGGGATCATGCGTGGCACGCAGGAAATTCCACGACGCCCAGGCGCGTTTTCGCCGCGGCATCAGCCGCAGGTCGCGGTGCAGATAGACCGCGTTCGCGGCATACTTGATCGCGCCAAGCGTGGCGCGCTCCTGGTCGGTCGCGTCGGCGAGCATGGCGAGCGCCTGGTCCGAGTGGGCGGCGATCACGATCTGGTCGTAGATGTTGCGGCCGCCGAGCGTGTCGGTGACGATGACGCCGTGCTTGGTGCGCTCGATCGAGGTGACGGCGGCGCCGAGCCGCAGGCGGTCGCGGAAGCGCGCGGTGAGCTTCTCGACATACATCCGGCTGCCGCCCTTGACGGTGCGCCAGACCGGCCGGTCGTGATGCAGCAGCCGGTGATTGTCGAAGAACGCGACGAAGTTCTCGGCGGGGAATTCCAGCATGCGGTCGACCGGCGTCGACCAGATCGCGGCGCCCATCGGCACGAGATAGTCGTGGACGAGCCGGCCGGAGAAGCGGCGCGTTGCGAGATATTCGCCGAGCGTGAGCCCGGCCAAGCGTCCGGCGGCGAGGTCGTCCACGGACACGCGGTTGAAGCGCGCCATCTCGCGCAGCATCCAAACGAACGATGGCGACATCAGGTTGGACCGCTGGGCGAACACGCCGTCCAGTATTTCGCCGAGGGTGCGCCCCCGGCCGCACCATTCGAAGCGTCCGCCATCGGCGGAGACGGAGAAGCTCATGTCGCTCGCGACCGTCTCGACGCCGAGATGGTCGAACAACGCGGTCAACTCGGGATAGTTGTGCTCGTTGTAGACGATGAAGCCGGTGTCGACGGCGATGCGCCGGCCGCCATAGTCGATCTCCACCGTGTGGCTGTGTCCTCCCGCCCTCAGGTCCTTTTCGTAGACGGTGACCTGATGGCGGGCGGCGAGCGCCCATGCAGCAGCATTACCGGAAATGCCGGTCCCAACGACCGCGATTCGCATGATTTGCCCCTGAAGAACTGGTGTCGGCTCGAGTTACGGGGCGAACAGGCGAGAGTTTCAGGCTCGCATGGGGCTGGGGGGGCGGGCGAGCAGGTCCCGCTATCGCTCAAATTTGAGGGATTGCCGCAATCCGATCGCAACCATACGAGCGGTATCGGCCGTTCGAATTTGATGCAATTCACGCAATCTTACGGGGCGGAACTCTAGGAGACGAACAGGCAGAAAAACCAGCGGGCGCTTGTCTTTCGGCGCAGAGCTTCGATGAACGTCGACGTCAATACGCTCTTCATGGTGACGGTCTACGTCGAAGCTATCCTGGGTCTGTTGCTGCTGTTCGCCTGGGCTCAGAACATGGCCGTGCGCGCCGCCGCCTGGTGGGGCGCCGCACACATTCTGAGGGCCGGATCGATTGCGCTTTACGGCATGCACGGCAGCGCGCCGGACCTGGTCACCATCGACCTCGCCAACGCGATCCTGCTCACGTCATTTGCGATCACCTGGGTCGGCGTGCGCGTGTTCGACGGCCGCTCGCCGCACCTCGTCGGCCTGTTCGCCGGCGCGGCCGTGTGGTTCGTGGTGTCGCGCGTGCCGGCGGTTGCCGACTCGGTCGAATGGCGCTGCCTGATCCACTCCGGGATCATCACCGCCTATACCTGGCTCGCCGGTTGGGAGTTCTGGCGCGGCCGCGCCGATCCGCTGGTGTCACGGCTGCCGGCGGCATTCATGCTGTTCGCACACGGCGCGCTGTTCCTGCTGCGCACGCCGCTCGCGACCGTGCTGCCGTGGACGTCGGCCGACACGGCCTTCACCAGCGTCTGGCTCACCGTGCTCAGCTTCGAGGCGCTGCTGTTCACCATCGCCGTCGCCTTCATCATGCTGGCCGTGGCCAAGGAGCGCACCGAGCAAGGTCACAAGACCGCCGCGCTCGCCGACCAGCTGACCGGGATCGCCAACCGGCGCGGCTTCCTGGTCGAGAGCGACGAGCTGACCAGCCAGCAGGACGCGCCGCAGACGGCGGCAGTGCTGCTGATGGATCTCGACCACTTCAAGTCCATTAATGATCGTTTCGGTCATGCGACCGGCGACCGCGTGCTGCAGGTGTTCGCGCAGACCGCCCGTGCCAATATCCGGGCGACCGACCTGATCGGTCGGCTCGGCGGTGAGGAGTTCGCGGTCCTGTTGTGCAATGTCGGACGCGAGCGCGCGCTGGTCACTGCGGAACGCATTCGCTCCAGCTTCGCCGAGGTGGCGATCGAGGTGGACGGCCGCCCGGTCGCCGCGACTGTGAGCATCGGCATGGTGATGTGCGAAGACAAAGCGATCGACGTCCCGGGCCTGCTTGTGCTCGCCGACCAGGCGCTCTACCGCGCCAAGGAACGCGGCCGCAATCGCGTCGAGGTCGCCGGTGCCGAGCGTCCGACGCGGCGCCTCGACGACTCGCACATGCCGGTGCTGGCCGGCGCCGTTGCAAAAACCGCGGCCTGATCCGCCTTTCGATTGTTCCTGCGCATCCCTGCCGCGCCCTCCGCGGCTGGTATTCCAACCACGCGGCTGATACTTTCTCCGCAATCCGATTTGCGAGGAGATGCCAGCATGTACGCACCGGCCGGGGTCAAGACCAGCCCGAGCTTTCCGATCCCCGACGCGATGAAGGCCTGGGTGCTCGGCAATCCCGGCGAGCTGATGCTCAAGGACAAGCCGGTCCCGGTGCCGAAGAAGGCCGAGGTGCTGGTGCGCATCGACGCGGTGGCGATCTGCGCGACCGACCTCGAGATCATCTATCACGGCCCGCCGGCGTCGATCCAAGGCGGCTACGCCTTCAACAAGAACTTCACGCCCGGCCATGAATACATGGGCACGGTCGTGGCGCTCGGACCGGGCGTCGACGAGTACCAGATCGGCCAGCGCGTGACGGTCGAGATCCACGCCGGCTGCGGCCAGTGCAAGCGCTGCCGCGAAGGCATGTACACGTCGTGCCACAACTACGGCCTCAACTACGGCGACGTCGACAAGGGCCACCGCGCCAACGGCTTCACCACCGACGGCGGGTTCTGCGAGTACCAGGTCAACAACATCAATACGCTGGTCGCGATCGCCGATGACATGTCGGACGAGGAGGCGACGCTCGTGGTCACCGCCGGCACCGCCATGTATGGCCTGACCGAGCTCGGCGGCCTCGTTGCCGGCGAAAGCGTGGTGGTCACCGGGCCGGGTCCGATCGGGCTGCTCGGCGTCGCGGTCGCCAAGGCGATGGGCGCCTATCCGGTCATCCTGACCGGCACGCGCGACAACCGCCTCAAGATCGGCCTCGAGCTCGGCGCCGACTATGTCGTCAACATCCGCAATGAGCCGGACGTCGTCGCCGCAGTGAAGAAGCTCAACGGCGGCAAGGGCGTCGACTACGTGGTCGAATGCTCGGCGGCGACCAGCGCGGTCAATGACGCGGTGCGCATGGTCAACCGCGGCGGCAAGGTCTGCCTCGCGGCGTTCGCCCATGAGGAGGTGCCGGTCGACGTCGCCCACATCGTGCGCAACAACATCTACGTCTACGGTATCCGCGGCGAGGGCAAGTCGGCGACCCACCGGGCCGAGGCCTTCATGCGCCAGAAGCGGTTCGACGCCACCAAGATCCACACCCACACGTTTCCGCTCGCCGACCTGCCCACCGCCATCCGCTACGCCAAGGACCGCGTCGACGACGCGATCAAGGTGGTGGTCAAGGCGCGCGGCGTCGCCAGCGTGCAGCGCACCGCGGCGGAGTGACGGAGAGGCCTTCTCAGTGCTAATCCTCGGGTGACGCGACGGACTCAACCGTTGCCGCACCGGGGAGAGAGCCATGCAGGGCAACCGACAGTTCAGCCGCCGCGGCGTGCTGCTGGGCACGGCGTCGGTCGGCGCCTTGGGCCTTGCCGGATTTGCGGCATCCGGCCCGGCAGTCGCCGCCAAGGCCGCAGCTGCGCAAAGCGCGATAGTCCGCCTGCCGGCCCGCGGCAATTACCTGATCCAGGGCGCCTATGTGATGACCATGGAGCGCGACGTCGGCGACATCGCCGACGGCTCCGTGCACGTGAAGGACGGCGAGATCGTCGCCGTCGGCAAGGGCATCAAGGCGCCGGGCGCGCAGGTGATCGACGGCCGCGGCACCATCGTGCTGCCGGGCCTGGTCGAGACCCACTGGCATATGTGGAACACCCTCCTCCGAAGCATGTCGGGCGACAAGGCGGACTTCGGCTATTTCCGCACCACTGCCGCCCTGGGCAAGGCGTTCCAGCCGGACGACATGTACAAGGGCACGCGCCTCGCCGCCGCCGAGGCGATTCATTCCGGCATCACCTTCGTGCACGACTGGTGCCACAACATCCGCGGGCCGGATTTTGCGCGCGCCGACCTCAAGGCGTTGAAGGAGTCCGGGCTGCGCGCGCGGTTCTCCTACGGCGCGATGCAGGCGCATGACAACAAGCAGCCGATCGATCTCGCCGATCTCGAGAAGCTGAGAAACGAGTGGGACCAGTGGTCGAATGACGGCCTGATCACGCTCGGCATGGCGTGGCGCGGCCATGGCGGCAACAACCCGGCGACCGCGGTCCCGCCGGAGGTCTGGAAGGCCGAGTTCGAAACCGCGCGGCGGATGAACCTGCCGATCACCGTGCACGCGAGCGGCTCGAAAGGTGCTGTCGGCCAGATCGACGGCCTCAACAAGGCGGGCATGGTCACCAAGGACGTGCAGATCATCCACGCGGTCTATGCGACGCCGGACGAGATCCGCGCCATGAAGGCGTCGGGCGCCTCGGTCAGCATCTCGCCGTTCACCGAGCTGCGCATCGGCTTCGGCTTGCCGCAGACCGCGGCCATGCTCGATTCCGGCATTCCGCTCGGGCTGTCGGTCGACACGGTCGAGCTGTCCGGCAATGCCGACATGTTCGCGATCATGAAGATGGTGCAGAACCTCGAGAACGGAAAGGCCGAGAACGAGTTCAAGCTCACCGCGCGGCGCACGCTGGAGCTCGGCACCATCGAGGGGGCGCGCTCCATGGGCCTCGCCGACAAGATCGGCTCCCTCAAGGCCGGCAAGCGCGCCGATCTGATCATGGTGTCGACGCGGGACGTGAACATGGGTCTGATGGGCGACCCGGCGCACATGGTCGTGACGGCGGCGCAGCCGGCGAACGTTGAGCTGGTGATGGTCGACGGCCGCATCCTCAAGCGCAACGGCAAGCTCACCGCGATGAATGCGGCGCAGGTTGCCAAGGAGGCGGCGGAAGCCAACGCAGCGCTGCGCAAGCGCGCCAACTGGTGGTGAATGGCCGATGACTGATGCCAAAGATCCGAAGGACAAGAACCAGCACACGGTTTCGGATCATGTCTACGGTATCGATCTGACACATACCCATGACGGCGACGCGGATCACGACCACGATTTTCCGGCCGACGACGGACCGCTCGACCAGAATCCGCTCTGGCTGCAGGATCACGTCTCGCTGAGGAGCGTCGGCATCGACATCGGCTCGGCCGGGACCCAGGTGGTGTTCTCGCGCGTCGACCTGCGCCGGCTCGGCGAGGATCTGTCCAGCCGCTACTACGTGGTCGCCCGCGAGACACTCTATCAGTCGCCCGTCGCGCTGACGCCCTATCAGAGCGAGGAGCGGATCGACCAGAGCCGGCTCGGCACCATCATCGACGAGGCCTATGGCGCGGCCGGACTCAAGCCGGACGACATCGACACCGGCGTCGTCATCCTGACCGGCGAGGCGCTGCGCCGCGAGAATGCCGAGACGATCGCGGCGGTGCTGGCGACCGAGGGCGGCGATTTCGTCTGCGCGACCGCGGGCCATCACATGGAGTCCATGCTGGCGGCTTATGGCTCCGGCGCGGCGCGAGTCTCGCACGACGAGGGCAAGCGCATCCTCAATATCGACATCGGCGGGGGCACCACCAAGCTCGCCATTCTTGAGCAGGGCAGGGTGACGGCGACCGCCGCGATTCACATCGGCGGGCGGCTGCAGGTGGTCGACGAGATCTGCCGCATCGTGCGGCTCGATCCGGCGGGCAAGTTCCACGCACGCGAGGCAGGCTTCTTCTGGAATGTGGGGGACGTGCTGACGCCGGACTACCTCGACCGGGTCGCCGACAGCATGGCCGATCTCCTCGTCGCGGCGCTGACCCGACGGCCGGTGCCGCATGCGGTCGAGCATCTTTACCTGACCGATCCGATCGCGGATCTTGGCCGCATCGACGGCGTGATGTTCTCCGGCGGCGTCGCCGAATATGTATACGGCCGCGAGAGCCGTGATTTCGGCGACATGGGACGCCGGCTTGGGCAGGCGCTGCGGCGCCGCATCGACGCTGGCGCATTCCCGTGGCCGCTGCTCCCCGCCGGCGAATGCATCCGCGCGACCGCGCTCGGCGCGTCCGAATACAGCGTCCAGCTGTCCGGCAACACGAGCTACATCTCCAATCCGAGCGTGCTGCTGCCGCAGCGAAACCTGCAGGTGCTGCAGCCGCCGTTCGTCTGCGCCGAGACGATCGATTCTGATGCGTTTGCGGCGGCGATCCGCTCTCATCTGGTGGCGTTCGATCTCGACGCGGCGGCCAACGACTTCGCGCTGGCGCTCCGTTGGCAAGGGCCGCCGTCCTACGAGCGCATCTCGGCGTTTGCGGAAGGCATCCGGCGTGGCCTCGAAGCGCGCATTGCCGCCGGCAAGCCGCTGTTCGTCATGCTCGACGGCGACGTGGCACAGACGCTTGGCGCGATCCTGCGCGAAGAGCTCGGCGTTGCGGGCGAGATCCTCGCCATCGACGGTGTCGTCCTCTGGGATTTCGACTACATCGACCTCGGCCGCATCCGGCTGCCCTCGCACACCGTGCCGGTGACGATCAAGTCGCTCGTCTTCAACGAGGACCCGCGCGGGCCGCGGCCGCGCCAGCGCATTCATCATCACCACGGTGATGATCATCACCACCATGATCACGACCACGGTGGCCATCATCATCACGACCACGATCACCATCACCACGATCATCATCATGGCGGACATCACCACCGGCATGACTGAGGTGACGGCGCGGCCGTTGCGGCTGCGTGTCGATCCCAAGTGGATCGTGATCGGCCTGTGCCTCGCGGTGGTGGCGTGGGTTGCCCTGGTTCCGCTCGCGTTCCTGCTGTGGCAGAGCGTCACCGCCGACGGCAGTGTGAGTTTGGCCAATTTCCGGTCTGCCTATCTCAGCGGCGGAAATGCCGGCACCTTCGCGAACTCCGTCCTGTTTGCGATCGGCGCAGCTGGGTTCTCGATGGCGATCGGCACGCTGTTCGCCTGGCTCAATGAGCGCACCAACACGCCGTTCAAGGCATTGTTCTACGGGCTCGCGATCGTGCCGCTGGTGATCCCGAGCATCCTGTTCACCGTGGCGTGGATTTTCCTGGCGAGCCCGAAGATCGGGATTCTGAACCACGTGCTGCGCGACCTGTTCGGCGCCGCCGCGCCGACCCTGAACATCTATTCGCTCGCCGGCATGATCTGGGTCGACGGGCTGCACTATTCGCCCATGGCCTTCCTGCTCATGACCGCGGCGTTCCGCGCCATGGACCCGTCGCTGGAGGAGGCGGCGATGATGTGCGGCGCCAACGTGCGGCAGATCGCGGCGCGCATCACCGTGCGGCTAGCCTGGCCGGCCGCCTTCTCGGCGCTGCTGATCCTGTTCGTGCGCGCGATCGAGTCGTTCGAGGTGCCGGCGCTGCTCGGCCTGCCGGCCGGCATCGAGGTCTATACGTCGTCGATCTACCAGGCGATCCACCAATATCCGAGCCAGGTCGGCGTCGCGGCGGCCTACGCGCTGATTTTGCTCGCCATCACCTCGCTCGGCATTTTTGCGCAGTCGCGCCTGTCGGCGCGCGGCAGCCGCTACGCGACCGTGACCGGCAAGGGCTTCCGGCCGCGCACGCTCGACATCGGGCGCTGGCGTTACGCCGCGGCGGCGCTGTTCGTGTTGTACTTTCTGTTCGTGGTCGTGCTGCCGTTCCTGGTCCTGGTCTGGTCGTCGCTGCAGCCCTATTACAGCGTGCCGTCGTTCGCAGCGCTGCAGAATGTCACGCTCGACTCCTACCGCAGCGTGCTTGCGTTTCCAGCGTTCACGACGGCGGTGTGGAACACCGTCATGCTGTCGCTCGCCAGCGCGACCGCGATCATGCTGATGACGGCGGTGCTGGCCTGGATCGTGGTCAAGACCCGGACGCCCGGCCGCTGGCTGATCGACAATCTCGCGTCGCTGCCGCTGGTGTTTCCCGGCATGGTGCTCGGGCTCGCCATCATGATCTGCTACCTCACCATCGGTCCGTCGATCTACGGCACGCTGTGGATCATGCTGATCGCCTACGTCACACGGTTCATGCCCTACGGCATGCGCTACAACACCGCCTCGATGCTGCAGATCCACAAGGAGCTCGAGGAGGCGGCGGCGACGAGTGGCGCCGCCTGGGGACCGACGTTCCGCCGCGTGATCCTGCCGCTGCTCAAGCCCGGCTTGATGGCCGGCTGGATCTACGTGGTAATCGTCTCGGTGCGCGAATTGTCCAGCTCGATCCTGTTGTACAGCCCGGGCTCCGAGGTGGTCTCGATCGTCATCTGGGAGCTGTGGCAGAACGGCCAATATGTCGAGCTCTCCGCGCTCGGCGTCATGATGATCGGCGCCTTGTTCTGCGTCGTCATGCTGGCGCAGGCGCTCGGCCGGCGTTTCGGCATGGCTGAGGCGTGACGCCGCGATTGCGAGGGCCGCCGCCGGCGCGGTAAAAAAATGTAGCAAATCAGGGGAAACGCATGGCCAAGAACGCGATCGTATCCGACGATCTGGCGAGCAAATTCGCGACCGAGAAGGACACGCCCTACACGCGCTGGGTGAAGAATGAAGGCCTCGATATCATCGGCGCGCATTACGTGCCGAACCTGCACACGGTCGAGCTGAAACCGTGGGCGCGCCGCGGCGGCAAGGGCGTCTACATCAACCACGAGGCGTCGCGCACCTCGAACGACTGCTACGTCTGCGAGATCGCGCCGGGCGGCAAGCTCGAGCCGCAGCGCCAGCTGTTCGAGGAGATGGTCCTGATCCTCGACGGCCGCGGCTCGACCACCGTGTGGAACGAGGCCGGCCACCGCATCACCTTCGAGTGGAAGGCCGGCGCGCTGTTCGCCATTCCGCTCAATTGCTGGCACCAGCATTTCAACGGCGCCGGCCGCGAGCCGGCGCGCTACGTCGCGGTCACCAACGCGCCGCCCGTCATCAACATGTACGAGGACGTGGCGTTCGTGTTCGGCTGCCAGCACGACTTCAAGGAGCGCTTCAACGGCGAGCCGGACTATTTCGCGGCAAAGGGCGAGCAGCAGGGCTTTCGCCTGGTCACCAACTTCGTGCCCGACGCGGTCAACCTGCCGCTGATCACCGCCAAGGAGCGCGGCGCCGGCGGTGGCCACATCCGCTTCAACATGGCCAAGGGATCGATGAACAGCCACATCTCCCAGTTCCCGGTCGGCACCTACAAGAAGGCGCACTGCCACGGGCCGGGCGCGCACGTGATCATCCTCTCCGGCGGGGGTTATTCGCTGATGTGGCCGGAGGGCGAGGAGCCGCGTCATTACGAGTGGCAGGTCGGCTCGATGATCGTGCCGCCCAACATGTGGTTCCACCAGCACTTCAACACAGGCACCACGCCGGCGCGCTATCTCGCCTTCAAGCACGAGGGCGTCGCCATCCGCAATTCCCAGGGCGTGCCGAAAGCCTGGATCAGCCGGCGGTTGGGCGGCGACCAGATCGACTATGCGGACGAGAGCCAGGAGGTGCGCACGCTGTTCCGCGATGCGCTGTCGAAGCATGGCCTGCAGCCGAAGATGGACGCGGCGTATCAGGCCGAGCTGGCGGACCTGCCGGCGAAATCCGTCGCCTGACACTTTGTCCAAGAATACTCAGCAAACGGGAGGGTGCGCCCGCGCCATCCTACAGGTTCAGGACGCAAGGCGGCTGCCATGTGGCGAATTCGCCAAGCTACGGCAGATGATGCGGTCCACGTCCGCCTGATTGCGCGTGCCGCCTTCCTCAAATACGTCCCACGCATGGGATGCGAGCCAATGCCGATGTCGGCTGATTTTGCCGCAGCGATCGCCTTGGGGCGCGTGGTGGTGATCGAGGCGTCCGGATCGGTTGGCGGTTGCATGATCGCCTGGCCGGAGACGGATGCGTATTTCATCGACATGGTCGCGGTCGACCCAACGCGTCAGGGGCAAGGTCTGGGGCGACAGCTGTTTGATCACGCGGCGTCTGAGGCAGAGCGCTGCGGATTGCACGAGCTGCGGCTCTATACGAATGCGGCGATGACCGAAAATCTGTCGATGTACGCTCGCATGGGGTTCGTCGAAACGCATCGTGCGACCGAGCAAGGACACCATCGCGTGTATCTGCGGCGGACGCTCGGCTGAGGTGTCTCGCGGCCAACGAGGGCGAGACGAAAAGGGCCGCGGCTGGCGCGGCCCTTTCACTTGCGATGTACCGGTGAAATCGTCGCCTGACGCTCAAAGCAGGAAGCCGACCAAAATGGCTGCGCCGGCGAGCGCGATGGCGCCGCCGGCGCCGCGGACGATCTTGCTGCTGGCCGCCGCGCCGATGTGGTTGATCCCAAGGCCGATGGCGATGCCCGCCATGTGGAGGAGCGCGGTGGCGGCGACGAAGCCCAATCCGTAGGCAATCCCGGACATGGCCGCCGGCATCTCGGCGCCGTGGGCGTAGCCGTGGAACAGTGCGGCGCCGGCGACGAGGGCTACGGCGCCGGCGACCGGCACCGCGACGTTGAGGCAGATGACCGCGCCGAGCGCGACCACCGACAGGGCGATCGCGGTCTCGACCAGCGGCAGCTTGATGCCGGCAACGCCCAGCGCGCCGCCAGCGACCATGGCGGCGAGGAAGCTCGCCGGCAGGAGCCACAAAGCGCGGCCGCCGAGCTGGGTCGCGAAAATGCCGACCGCCACCATGGCGAGCACATGATCCAGGCCGCCGATCGGGTGCACAAAACCGTGCAGCGCGTCGTGCGCCTCGCTGACCCCGGTATGGGCAGAGGCGAGCGTCGGCACGAGCGCAAGGGTGGCGGTCAGGAGCGCCCGGATTGCGGCGGATTGCATGAATGTCCCCTCGGAGAAAGTCGACCGCTGATTTACACGCGGCATGTTGGCGTTTGCAAGACGGGTCCGGCCTGACGTGGATCACCCGTCAGCCGGCCGCTCGGCACGGGCAGGGGTGCCGGACGGCTTGCTCATCAACGGCAGGGGCTGCTCCTCGAGCATCGCCTTCACCGCTTTGCGGGCATTGTCGTCGCTGATGCCGTGCTGGGCGATCAGGTCGCTGCACTCGGCGACGATCAGGTCGATGTCCTGCATGACCTTGAGCGGCTTGAACGTGTCGGGCCGCGCGAGGCCCATGGCGGCGCCAACGAGCTCCAGCACGTTGATGATCTCGAACGGATAGTCGCGCTCGTGCGCACACAGGTCGCGATGGTCGGCGTGATAGACCGCGACCAGCGCATCGACGCCGGCATCGCGCGCCGCATCGAGCTCGCGGCGCTGCAGCTCCTTCTTGTAGTTGGGCATCGCGTTCATGTAGTTGCTCATCAGCCCGACCGCCGGCTGGCCGGTGTCGACGATCTCGAGCCCGCCGATGGCGTTGAGGATATCGGTCGTCGCCTTGACGATGCCCTTGATGCCGGGATGCCAGTGCATGGCGACGCGCATGTCGACCCGGTGCGTCAGGTGCGGCCGCAATTGGTCGAGCTTGCCGTGCAGGAACAGCATGAACGGCGTCATCTCGAACGGGCGCGCGCCAGTCACGCGTTCATAGGCGGGCAGGGTGGTCTCGGTGAACTGCACGTGGCAGCTTGGGCACCAGGACAGCACCTGTCCGGTCTTGGCCGAGGCGAGCTTCTCGATCGTGTTGGCGGCCATGCTGCCCATGGCCTCGATGTCGGCGGTGCGGCCCTGGATCACGCCGCAGCAATGAGTGGTTCCGCCCATCACTTTGTAGGTGATGCCGAGCGTATCCATGATGTCGAGCGCCAGCAGCGCGATGTGCGGCGTCTTGAGCACGTTGCAGCCGGTGTAGAACACGAAGTCCGGCGCGCGCCCGGGCGCTGCGGCTGGCTGGTCGGCGACGGGCTTGCCGGTGCGCTGGCCGAGCCGCGTCAGCATCTCGTCGGTCAGCTGCATGCGCGGGAGCGTGTTCGAGCCGTGGCTCATCTTGCGGAAATTGTCGACGCCCTCGCGGCGCCGCTCGGCGTGCTCCTTGGTGACCTTGGTCATCGCCACCCGCGCCATCGACAGCAGGAAGCGCGGATTGACGCCGTAGTCGCAGGCCTGAACGCAATGTCCGCTCAGCACACAGGACTTCGCCCACTTGCGCGAGATCTCGGGGCCGTCGCCGGAGCGGACGATGTCGAGCACGCCGGCAATGACGTCCGCGCCGTTGGCGGCCAAGCCGGCCGGCTCGGTGATCGGGCAGACCTCATAGCACTTGCCGCACCTGGTGCAGGCGTCGAGCATGTCGGCGACGCGCCCGCTGATGGCTGCCTCGAATGAGATCGTCATCTGCGTCTCGCTCGGGTCGGACGTTGATCAGCGGATAAGCTAACCCTCGGACGCGCGCCGGGCAACGGAGCCGGCCCGCGCTGCACATGTGACTGGCATGCAGCGCGAGGCGAGGGAACGCGGAACTATCAGTTCAACCAACAGAGACTAGCGAGTGACAATGACGAAATCGGTCTCGACGCCGGTCTCGTCGCCGCGGCCGTGGTCGGAGATGATCAGCGACGCGCCCGGCGTGAGCATCTCGCTGATGCGGTCGACCACCTCCGGCGGAATCTCGATGCGGTCGAGCGCCTGCTGGGCCGCCCGCGCCGCCTGCGTCTGGAGCGGGATGGCCATGCCCTTGCCGCGCATTTCACGGGACGCGAGCTTGACGTTCTGGATCGGCTGCTCAGCCCGCTTGTCGGCTGCCTCGCCGGGCAGCGTGATCGCGAGCCAGCGCATGGCGGGTCCGCTCTCGGCATTGGCGATCGCCGTGAACACATGGGTGCCGATCGCCGCCTGCGGATCGCGGATCGTGACCGGCACGTCGAACACGGTGGCAAAGCCCTTGCGCACGAACAACCGGCCTTCCTTGCGGCTGACGAACACCGAGACCGGCCCGGCGCGCAGCGCCGGTGCCTTGCCGCTTTCGGCGCTGTCCGCCTTGAGCGGCTTGACCTTCCACAGGATCGGCTCTCCGTCCTGGGCAGCGTCGGTCGCGGTCGTCGTCGCGTCCGCCGTCCGGACCGGATCCGGAGCGGTGTCCTTGATCGGAATCAGTTGATCGCGGCCGTCGTCGGTGACCGGGATCACCTGGTCGCGGCGGTCGTCGACGATCGACGGCCGCAGTTGCGCGACCTGGTTTTCGACCGGCTGCAGCTTGCGCGTGAACAGCACCGGATGCGACAGCTCGAACGGCGTGACGTCGCTCGGCGAGACGATCACGCGGGCGCCGAGCTTGGTCATGCCCCACAGTTTCTGCGCAAACGCCGCCGGCAGGCGGATGCAGCCGTGCGACGCGGGATAGCCGGGCAGCTTGCCCTCGTGTAGCGCGACGCCGGACCAGGTGATCCGCTGCATGAACGGCATCGGCGCATCGCTGTAGAGGTTCGAGCGATGGAAGCGGTTCTTCTGGATGATGCTGAACACGCCGGTCGGTGTCGGGTGCGTGGCGGTGCCGGTCGAAACCGGCGCCTCGGCGATCACCGTGTCGCCGTCATAGATTTTGACCTTCTGGCTGGCGATCGACACCACGATGTGGAGCGGGCCCTTCGGCGCGGCTGCGCGCTCGACCTTGTCGGTGTCCTTCGGCTTCGGCTTCTTCGCGACGGCTTTCTTCGCAGCCGGCGGGGCCGGGACATCCGGTCGCGGCGCAACGTCGCGTTGCTGATAGCCGCCCGGATAGTTCTGATAACCGGGAGGGTAGTAGGCCGGCTGACCCCAGCCCCACGGACTGGCCTGTCGCCACTGGGCCTGGGCAGGAAGATTGGTGCTGGACAGAAGCAGGGCGGCGAGAATGACCAAAGCGCCGCGCCGGGCCCCTCCGGCGACAGCTTGGAACGCGACGGACGAGATCAAGTGTTCCCCCAACGCAACTCACGGGAATCTTTATGATTCAACCTTGTCCATCTCGTGACCATGACTGGTCCAAAAGCAAGGTGAAATCGAGGGATGCCGTGACAAATCTGGCGCGACGAAGCTAGCCCGGAATGGTTAAGCCTTTGACACAGGCCAGAGTTGCTTCCCGGAACGTAACCCCGCTCGCCCTCGTTGGTTGCCGGGACGCGACGAAAAGTTCAGCGCATGTGTCCGGCAGGACACGCCTCTTGTGCGCAAGGGGTCGCGGCAGATGTTCATCCGGCTTCTTGCGATCGTGCTGACCGCATTGGCCCTGGTGCCCGGTGGCGCGCACCTGTTCGCGCTCAGCAACAAGATCGATCTGCCGCGCGACCAGTATTTCACGGTCCAGAGCATTTATTTCGGCTGGGCCTTGCTCGGCATCGTCCTGTTCGCGGCTCTGGCGGCCAACTTGATCCTGGCCATCTCGGTGCAGCGCCATCGGACTGCATTCATGTTGGCGGTTGCCGGGTTTGTGGGCATTGCAGCGACGCTGCTGATCTTCTTTCTCTGGACCTATCCGGCCAACGTCGCGACCAGCAACTGGACGGTCGCGCCGGCCGATTGGCGCGAGCTGCGGACCCAGTGGGAGTATTCGCACGCCGCCAACGCGGTGATCACGTTCCTGGCGCTGGTCTGCGTGACGCTGGCGGGACTTTTGTCGGCGCCGGAAAGCGTCAAACACTAGTGGCCCTTTGCTTCCGATCGCCCGAACTGCTCGCGCAGCTCACCCTTGGCGCGTTCGAGCACCTTGCGGCGCGAGGCGGGCAGCTTCTTGCCGGCGCGGTTGAGATAAAAGGTCAGCATCGACATGGCCGACCGGTAGGGATCGGATTTCCGCCGCCTGCTGCGCTCCGCCGAGCGCTTGAGCGACGTCGCGATCTGCTTCGGGCTTTTCGACTTGAACACGCCGCGGTCGAGGTCGAGCGCATCGCTGCGCTGCGTGACACGCGCCGACCACTTGCGGCGGCTGGTGCGTTTCGAGCGGGCCGGCTTCTTTGGCATGGCTGCCTCCCGTTATTGTCGATCACCACGCCAATCTCTCAGCACGGGGTGTGGTTCCTTAGTTGCTGGGATATGCGCTAAGATCGGACAACCTCGCCAGAAAATTCCCGGGAGCCCGCTCATGCTGACCAATGTCAAGCCCGCCGCCTCCGCCATTCCGTTCGACGCGGAGCGCCTCGACCGGCTGATGGACGAGGCCGGCATCGACGTGCTGATCGCGAGCTCGAAGCACAACGTTCAGTACCTGCTCGGAGGCCATCGCGCGTTCTTCTTCGACTATATGGACGCGATGGGCTTGAGCCGCTACCTGCCGCTGGTGGTCTATCCCAAGGGCGCGCCGGACAAGGCCGGCTTCTTCGGCCACCGGTTGGAGAACTTCCAGCGCGAGCTGAAGCCGTTCTGGACGCCGGTCCAGCAGGCGAATTCCTCCGGCACGCTCGACACGATGCAGAAGGCGGTCGACCACATCCGCAAGTCCGGCGTGAAGGCGCGCGCGATCGCGGCCGAGCTCGCGTTCCTGCCGGTCGATGCCGGTGCCGCGCTGAAGTCGGCGTTCGCCGACAGCGAGATCAAGGACGCGCTGTTCGTGCTCGAACGCATGCGCGCGATCAAGTCGCCCGAGGAGCTCGTCAAGCTCAAGATCGCCTCCGAGCGGGTCATCGAGTCGATGCAGGCGGTGATCGCCAATCACGGCCCTGGCGCCACCAAGGCCGAGCTGACAGAGGCGCTGCGGCGCGAGGAGACCAACCGCGGCCTGACCTTTGAATATTGCCTGATCACCGCGGGCACGAGCCTCAACCGCGCGCCGTCCGACCAGGTCTGGGGCAAGGGCGACATTCTCTCGCTCGACTCCGGCGGCAATTTTCACGGCTATATCGGCGACCTTTGCCGCATGGCGATCCACGGCGAACCGGACAGCGAGCTCACCGATCTGCTCGACGAGATCGAGGACATCCAGCGCGCCTCCATGAAGCCGATCAGGAAGGGCGCCATGGGCAGCGAGATCTACGCAGCGGCGGAAGCGCTGCTCGCCAAGTCGAAGCACCACAACCACATGCACTTCCTCGGCCACGGCATGGGCCTGGTCAGCCACGAGGCGCCGCGCCTGACCGCGTCCGGGCCGGTGCCCTATGACGACTACGACGCCGAGCGGCCGCTCGAGACCGGCATGGTGATCTCGGTCGAGACCACGCTGCAGCATCCGAAGCGTGGCTTCATCAAACTCGAAGATACCGTGGTCGTCACCGACACTGGCCTCGACATCTACGGCGAAGGCGCGCGCGGCTGGAATCGCGGCGGCACCGCGGCGCGGGCGTAGCGGTCTATACAAAAAGACTGGGTCCCGGCTCTCGCTGCGCTCGGCCGGGACATGAGGCGGTGCCTCGTGTCCCGGCCGGAGTGAGCGCAGCGAACGGAGAGCCGGGACCCAGAGCCAAAATGGGAGGAAGCGCATGCGCCGGGCTGTATGCCTCGCCGTGGCGGTGCTTGTTGCTTTGACGACGGCCGCGCTGGCGCAGGATTATCCCAATCGCATCATCAAAATGATGCATGGCTTTCCGCCGGGCGGGAACGTCGACGTGATCGCGCGGCTGATGGCGGACGAGATGTCGAAGGGCCTCGGCCAGTCGATCGTGGTCGAGGCCAAGCCGGGTCTCGCGGGCAGCCTCGCCGCCGAGGTGGTCGCGCGCGCCGAGCCGGACGGCTACACGCTCCTGCTGGTGCCGAGCGCCCATGCGGTGACGGGCGCCATCTCGAAGAACCTGAAGTACAGGCCGGTCGACGATTTCGACTGGATCTCGACGGTGAGCTTCTATCCGTTCGTGCTCATTGTGCGGAAGGACTCGAGAATCCAGACCTTGCATGAGCTGTTGGAGGCCGCACGCGCGAGTCCGGGCAAGATCACTTTCGGCTCGGCCGGGCTCGGCACCATTCACCAGATGACCGTCGAGATGCTCGCCAATGCGGCCGGCGTGAAGTTCGTGCACGTGCCGTATCGCGGCGAGGCGCCGGCGCTCACCGGCCTGCTCAGCAGCGACATCGACTTCATCTTCACGACCACCACGCTCGCTGCTCAACGCGCCCAGGCGGGCGAGGTGAGGGCGCTCGCGGTGACGAGCCGCACGCGCTGGAAGGAGCTGCCCGACGTGCCGACCATCGCGGAAAGCGGCGTCAAGGACTTCGAGGTGATCTCCTGGTCGGGCGTGGCGACGAAGTCGGGGACGCCGGCACCGATGATCCAACGCCTGCATGGCGAAGTGCAGCGCGCGATCGGCATGCCGGCGGTGCGCGCGCGGCTGGAAAGTTTTGGCGGCGAGGTGCGCGGCACCACGCCGGCCGAGATGAAGGCGCTGGTCGAGAAGCAGCTCGCGCAATGGGCGCGCGTGGCGAAGGACGCCAATATTCAGATGGAGTGAGGGCGAGCCGGCCACTCACGGACAGGGAGGGCGTCGCCTGCTGTGAACGATTTGCGCAATCTCGAGCTTCACGACGTCCTCGACGCGGCCGCAGAGGCACTGTCGCGAGCGACCGGCGCGACGTGTCGGCTTGCGGATGCCGAACTCCTGAGCAATGAGCAGCGACGCAATGTCATCGTCCGTGCGCGCGCGGCGAGTGACGGCGGCGCCAGCCAATCGATCATCGTCAAAGCGACGCGCTCGTATGACTACGATCCGCGCTCGCCGAGCGCCTTCGAACGCAGCGGGCTGATAAGGGAATGGGTCGCGACCGCGCATCTTGCGACACGCGTGCCGGTGCGCGGGCATGGCGCGCAGCTGCTGGCGGGTCACGTCGAACGCGGCATCCTTGTCTTCGAGGATCTCGGCTCGAATCTCGGATCGCTCGTCGAACCGCTCCTGGAGGGCAGCGCGGAGGAGGCTGAGCGGACGCTGATGTCCTATGCCGTTGCGCTCGGGCGCCTCCATGCGGATACGGTCGGTTGCGCCAAGGCGCATGCTGAAGCGCTCAGGTCGATATTTGGAGCCGAAGCGGAGAGCCCGGTGCCGTCGCCGCGCGGCGAGCTTGAAACGTTTGCCGCCGGTATCCAGGCAAAGATCGGCGGGGCTCTTCCGCCCGACGAGTTGTCGCAAGTCTCGCAGCGTGTCGAGAACCCCGGTGCGTGGCTCGCGCTCGTGCACGGGGACCCGTGTCCGGACAACGCGCTGGTCATCGCGGGCCGAGGCGCGGATCATGTCCGCCTGATCGACTTCGAGTTCACTCAGCCGGCGCACGCGCTGCTCGACGCGATCTACTGGCAGTTCGGCTTCCCGACCTGCTGGTGTGCGGGACGCACGGCTTCCGATGTGGCGGCGCGGCTCGACGCCGCCTATCGTGCCGAAATCGCGCATGCGATTGCGCCCGCGCGCGACGACGACGCGTACCGGCGCGAGCGTGCGCACATCGCCGTCGCATGGCTGTTGAGATGCCTGGACTGGCGCCTCGATGACGCCCTCAATGACGATACGACATGGGGCGAGGCATCGATCCGCAGCCGCGTGCTCTGGTACCTGCAAGCTGTCATCGACATGACCGGACGGGCGGACGTGCTGCCCGGAACGAGATCAACAGCGGCGATGTGGTTGCACGAGCTGCAACAGCGCTGGCCTGCCACGGCCCCGCTCGGCCTCTATCCGGCATTTGCGGCTCGCAGTTGATTCGCGCGCCGACAAAATCGGCATGCTTATCGCATGTGCAATTTGCATAAAGTCGCGTCATCGCTGTCATTAACCGTGCGCCCGATGACCCGTCAAAACACGAGGAATTTCCGCCATTTCCGACCAACGCAAGTTGGCACGTCGATTGCTTGCTGTTGGCCAGTCAACGACGACTGCCGTCCATCGCATTGCCGACGCCAACGCAGGCCGAGGCGCTCGGACAAGCCCAAAGCACATCCGCTCCGGATGCTCGGCGCAGTCGTCGTGATGCCAGCCTGAATTGGCGCACGCAGTCCTGCTTCCGATCCGGCGTGATCGGAAGGTCAGGAACAAACGTGACGCAGGCATCAGGATCGCCCAGACGGAAGCTCGTCGTTCTCGGCAACGGCATGGCGGCGGGGCGTGTGCTCGAGGAGCTGTTCGCGCGCGCGCCGGACCGCTACGACGTCACGATTTTCGGCGCCGAGCCGCGCGTCAACTACGACCGCATCATGCTGTCGCCGGTGCTCGCCGGCGAGAAGAGATTCGACGACATCATCGTTCACGACGACGCGTGGTACGCGCGGCACAATATCGATCTGCGCAAGGGCGAGACGGTCGTCGCCATCGACCGTGCGGCGCGCAAGGTGCGGACCCAGTCCGGCGCCGTCGCTCCCTATGACGCGCTCGTCATTGCGACGGGCTCGCGGCCGATCCTCATCCCCGTGCCCGGCGCCGAGCTGCCGGGCGTCGTCACGTTCCGCGACCTCGACGACGTCAATGCCATGCTCGCCGCGGCGGAGCAGGGCGGCAACGCGGTCGTCATCGGCGGCGGTCTGCTTGGCCTCGAAGCGGCCGCGGGCCTCGCCGCCAAGGGCATGAAGACGACGGTCGTGCACCTGATGCCGACCTTGATGGAACGCCAGCTCGATCCGAACGCTGCGTATCTCCTGCAGAAGGCGATCGAGAGGCGCGGCATCGAGATTTTGACTGGCGCCAACACCAACGCGATCCTCGGCGACGACAAGGCCGAGGCGGTACGCCTCGAGGACGGACGCACGCTGCCGGCCGATCTCGTGGTCATGGCGGTCGGCATTCGCCCCAACACGTTGCTCGCCAAGGAGGCCGGGCTCGAGGTCAAGCGCGGCGTCGTTGTCGACGACCTTCTGCGCACCAGCGACGAGCGCATCTTCGCGGTCGGCGAATGCGTCGAGCATCGCGGCCAGTGCTATGGCCTGGTGGCGCCGCTTTACGAGATGGCCAAGACACTCGCGGCGACGCTCGCGGGCGATGAGGCGCAGGGCTACAGCGGATCGGCCGTATCGACCAAGCTCAAGGTGACCGGCGTCGACGTGTTCTCCGCCGGCGATTTCTCCGAGGGCGACGAGAAGGACGAGATCGTCCTGCGCGACCCGGCGCGCGGCATCTACAAGCGCGTCGTGCTGCGCGACAACCGCATCATCGGCGCGGTGCTCTATGGCGATACGGGCGACGGCTCCTGGTACTTCGACCTGTTGAAGAAGAGCACCGACGTCACGTCGATGCGCGACATGTTGATCTTCGGCCAGGCCTATCAGGGCGGCGCCGTGCTCGACCCGGTGGCGGCCGTCGCGGCGCTGTCGAGCGATGCGGAGATCTGCGGCTGCAACGGCGTCTGCAAGGGCGCGATCACGCAGGCCATCACCGCAAACGGCCTCACCACGCTCGAAGACGTGCGCGTCCGCACCAAGGCGTCCGCGTCGTGTGGGCAATGCACCTCCAAGGTCGAGGCGCTGCTCGCCGCCACCCTGGGCGAGCGCTACTCGGCCGCCGGCCGCAAGCCGATGTGCAAGTGCATCGACCTCACCCACGAGGAGGGGCGCGGCTTCATCGTGTCGAAGCAGCTGAAGTCGCTGCCGGCGGTCATGCAGGAGCTCGGCTGGAAGACCTCCTGCGGCTGCGCCTCGTGCCGTCCCGCCCTCAACTACTATCTCGTTTGCGCCTGGCCGGGCGAATATCGCGACGACGCGCAATCGCGCTTCGTCAACGAGCGGGTCCACGCCAACATCCAGAAGGACGGCACGTTCTCGGTCGTGCCGCGCATGTGGGGCGGCCTGACCACCCCGGCCGAGCTGCGCGCGATCGCCGATGTCGCCGAGCGGTTCAGAATCCCGACCGTCAAGGTGACCGGCGGGCAGCGCATCGACCTGCTCGGCGTGCGCAAGGAGGACCTGCCCGCCGTGTGGGCGGAGCTCAGCGCCGCCGGCATGGTCTCCGGCCAGGCCTACGCCAAGGGCCTGCGCACCGTGAAGACCTGCGTCGGCAGTGAGTGGTGCCGGTTCGGCACGCAGGATTCGACCGGCCTCGGCGTCAAGCTCGAACGGTTCCTGTGCGGCTCGTGGACGCCCGCCAAGGTCAAGCTCGCCGTCTCCGGCTGCCCGCGCAATTGCGCCGAGGCGACCGTGAAGGACATCGGCATCATCTGCGTCGAGTCCGGTTACGACATCCACATCGCCGGCGCTGCCGGCCTGCACGTCCGCGCGACCGATCTGCTCGGCCACGTCGCGACCGAGGAGGAGGCGATCGAGCACGTCGCCGCCGTGCTGCAGCTCTATCGCGAGCAGGCCGTCTATCTCGATCGGGTCTGGAAGTGGGCCGAAAAGACCGGCCTCGACAAGATCCGCGCCACGATCATGGACGACCACGCCGGCCGCAAGGCGCTGGTCGAGCGCTTCCTCAAGTCGCAACGCGCCGTGCGCAAGGATCCCTGGGCCGAGCGGGCCGCGGGCCGCGAGCTGCATGAATTCATGCCGCTCGCCGTTCTGACACCGGTCATGCCGGTTGCGGCCGAATGAGTGACACCATGAAACAGGCAAATGATTTCTGGTTTGATGTCGGCCCGCTGCATGCGATCCCCCCGCGCGGCGCGCGCACGGTTAAGACGCCGCGCCGCGAGATCGCCGTGTTCCGCACCGCGAGCGATGAGGTGTTCGCGCTCGAGAACAGGTGCCCGCACAAGGGCGGTCCGCTGGCCGATGGCATCGTGCACGGCCGCAAGGTCGCGTGCCCGCTGCACAACTGGGTCATCAATCTCGAGGATGGCGAGGCGACCGGTGCCGACAAGGGCTGCGCGCGCAGCTTTCCGGTGAAGCTCGAGAACGGCCGCATCTACCTCGACATGAGCGTCGCGGCCGCTCCGTGAAGCGAACAAGCAACCTTCAACATTTAGCGACACAGAAGGGACTGTAATGGCCTATCTCGCACCTTCCGAATTCGCCACCAAGATGGTGGACGCCGGCGAATCCAAGATCTTCATGTCGACGCGCGACACGGTCATCCGCGCCTACATGGCCGGCGCCATCCTGACGCTGGCTGCCTGGTTCGCCGTCACGATGAGCGTCAACACGGGTCAGCCGATCATCGGGGCGCTGCTGTTTCCGGTCGGCTTCTGCATGCTCTATCTGTTCGGCTTCGACCTGCTCACCGGCGTGTTCGTTCTCTGCCCGCTCGCCCTGATCGACAAGCGCCCGGGCGTGACGCTCGGCGGCGTGCTGCGCAACTGGGGCCTCGTGTTCGTCGGCAACTTTGGCGGCGCCTTCACCGTCGCCGTGATGGCTGCAATCGTCTGCACCTTCGGTTTCTCGACGCCGCCCGACAAGGTCGGCGTGGCGCTCGGCCACATCGGCGAGAGCCGCACCGTGGGCTATGCCGCGCACGGCGCCGCCGGCATGCTGACGCTGTTCATTCGCGGCATGCTGTGCAACTGGATGGTCTCCGCGGGCGTGGTCGGCGCGATGATCTCCACCACGGTGCCCGGCAAGGTGATCGCGATGTGGATGCCGATCATGCTGTTCTTCGCGATGACCTTCGAGCACTCGATCGTGAACATGTTCCTGTTCCCCGCGGGACTGCTGCTGGGCGGTCACTTCACCTGGGTCGACTACCTGTTCTGGAACGAGATCCCGACCGTGGTCGGCAACCTGGTCGGCGGCCTCGCCTTCACCGGGCTCACGCTCTACGCCACGCACGTCAAGACCGCGCCGAAGCGCGTGCTCGATGACTCCGCCTACATTGCGCCCAAGCGCGTGGTGGCGGCGGAGTGATCCTGGCGTCGCGGCCCCGGCCCGCCAAGGCCGGGGCCCGCGGCTCGGGAACATCAATGTCCGGAACGCTGAAAATTTCGGTCGGACAGCACTCCGACAAAGGCCGCAAGGAGATCAATCAGGACTTTCACGGCTGCCTCATCCCGAAAGAGCCGCTGCTCAGCCTGAAAGGCATCGCCGTCGTCCTGACCGACGGCATCAGCAGCAGCCCCGTCAGCCGCATCGCCAGCGAGTCCGCCGTCAAAGGCTTTCTCACCGACTACTACTGCACGTCGGAATCCTGGTCGGTGAAGACGTCGGCGCAGCGCGTCATCACGGCGACGAATTCATGGCTGCACGCGCAGACGCGGCGCACCCGTCTCGCCGAGGACAAGGACAAGGGCTACGTCTGCACCTTGAGCGCGATGGTGCTCAAATCGCGGGCCGCGCACATCTTCCACGTCGGTGACGCGCGGGTCTACCGCGTCGCCGGCCGCGCGCTCGAGCAGCTCACCGACGATCACCGCGTGGTCGTGTCCTCCGCGGAAAGCTATCTCGGTCGCGCGCTCGGCGTGAACCCGCAGATCGAGATCGACTACCAGATGGTCAAGGTCGACGCCGGCGACGTGTTCGTGCTGGCGACCGACGGCGTCTACGAGCATGTCGGCGCGCGTTTCGTCACCGGCGCCATCAACGACAACGCGGCCGACCTCGATGCGGCGGCACGGGCGATCGTCGCCGAGGCGTATCGGCAGGGCAGCCCGGACAACCTCACCGTCCAGATCGTGCGGATCGACGAGCTGCCGGACGGCGAGGCGAGCGAGCTGTTCGGGCAGGCGTCGGAGCTGCCGCTGCCGCCGCTGCTCGAAGCGCGCATGGAGTTCGACGGCTACCGCATCGTCCGCGAGATCCATGGCAGCAGCCGCAGCCACATCTATCTCGCCGTCGACACGGCGGACGACGCGCTGGTCGTCATCAAGATCCCGTCGATCGAGCTGCGCGGCGATCCGGCCTACCTCAAGCGCTTCATGCTGGAGGAGTGGGTGGCGCGGCGCATCAACAGCGCGCACGTGCTGAAACCCTGCCAGCAGTCGCGCAAGCGCAACTTTCTCTACGTCGTCATGGAGTTCATCGAAGGGCAGACGCTGCGGCAATGGATGATCGACAATCCGCGGCCGGACCTCGAGACCATCCGCGGCATCGTTGAGCAGATCGCCAAGGGGCTGCAGGCGTTCCACCGGATGGAGATGCTGCATCAGGACATCCGGCCGGACAACATCATGATCGACAAAACCGGCACGGTGAAGATCATCGATTTCGGCTCGACCCGGGTGAAAGGCGTGGTCGAGGCGACGCCGTCGACCGATCACGACGGCATCCTCGGCACGCACCAGTACACGGCGCCTGAATATTTCATCGGCGAGAACGGATCGACGCGCTCCGACATCTTCTCGCTCGGCATCGTCACCTATCAGATGCTGACCGGCCGGCTGCCCTACGGCGCCGAGGTGGCGAAGACCCGGACCAGGTCACAGCAACGCAAGCTGCAGTACCGCTCGGCGCTCGACGACACGCGCGAGATTCCGGCCTGGATCGACGAGGTGCTGCGGAAGGCGCTGCATCCGGATCCGTACAGGCGCTACAGCGAGCTGTCGGAGTTCGTGTTCGAGCTGCGCCATCCGAGCAAGAGCACGCTCAACGCGCCGGCGACGCCGCTGATGGAGCGCAACCCGCTGCTGTTCTGGAAGTGCCTGTCAGCGATCCTTGCCGTCGTCGTTTTCCTGTTGCTTGTTCTGCAGCACGGGCACCGGTTCTAGATCGTTCTCGGACGCCGGCTGCATGACGAGCAGCGTGGTGATGACGATCCAGGCGTTGCCATGAAGGTGATATGGGGACGAGGGCTTGCCCTGGTGATCTTGCCCGGGCACGCGACCTGGTCCAATCTGCTTGCCTTCCCTCACGGCATTCGCCCCCGCCGTGCACCTTCCATATCGACAGGAGTTCGCCATGGTCCGCCTGATCGCTGCGTCGCTTGTGCTCGCGCTGACTCAGCCCGCCCTGGCGCAACCGGCGCCGGCTCCATCGCCTGCTCCCGCCGCCGCTAGCGGCGAAGCCCGCGCAGAAGAAGCCGGCGCCGCCCAAGGCTGATGCTTCTGCTGGCGCGGCACTGCCGGCCGCGCCGCGTGGGCCGTGCATCGGCGTGATTTCTCACCTCGGCGACCACATCGTCTTGAAGCGGATCGGCTTCACCGTGTTCGGCAATGAGGAGAAGGACACTCCGATGCCCCTGGGTCTCGACGACCTTGTCGTTGCGCGCGTACGGGCAGCGGCCGGCCCGCGCTTTGCGGTACGTCGGGTCAGCTTCGGCAAGGATGCCTTTCAGGCTTACGACCATCCGGAGATCAAGTTGTTCGGCAGTTCCGAAGATAATCTGAAAACCGTCGTGCAGAAGATCGCACAAGGCAGCGGATGCGAGCGCTACGTCGTCGTCGTCAGATTCACCAGGGGCGCGATCGCCGGAACCAATCAGGCGATCACGGGTATCGGCATTGTCAACTTTGGAGCCTTGGGGCTGGACAGGACTTGGGCTCACGCGATCACTGGCATCCGCGTCTATGACGGTCGGACCTTCACTATTCTCAAGAAGGGCACCGGCACGATGGCCAATCGGAATCTGCTGACGGACGTGTTGCCGGTGCCCCATCGCAAGCTCGACAAGTTCCCCTGGCCGGCGACGCCGGAAGCGCTGGCGGGCGCGCGCGAGCAAGTGCGCAGCCTGCTTGCACAGAGCCTCGATACGGTGTTGCCGGAGTTGCTTGCGCCGTAGCAGAACCCAAGGGGACGCCGCGCGTTGGTCGAGGATGAAGAGCACCAACTACACGAGCACATTCATCACCGCATCGCCCGACAGCAAGGCGCGTCGCGGTACTGTGCCCGAAAAGGCCGGCTCGATCGCCGCGATCCAGCATGAGCTGCTGGCGGAGCGGCCCTATCACTACACAAGCGACGACGTGATCTTTCTCACCCACGCGCGCCGCGCGGATATCCCGCGCCCGGAGTGGAAAGCGGCGCGTGCTGCGTTCTTTGCGACGCCGAAGGCCTGCCTGCGCGCGTCGCCGTTGGTGAAGCAGTTCGGCTGGGGACTTCACCACGATGAGCAGGGACGGGTGGCGCTCTACGGCGTCGAGACCGAGCGTTATCGGGAATTGAGCGAGCAACCGGGATTGAAGATCGTCGCGGGCATGCGGACGAGCCGCGCGTGAGCCTGGAGGCCGTGTGATGGTGGTCCAAGATCTCGGTCATGGTTTGTTGTTTTGCCAGGATCCGTAAAGCGGATTGGGCAGCAGGAAATAGTCCTGGCCGAAAACCAGACCAGGGGTGCCCTGCAGGCGTGCGTCGTCCTGCTTTGTCGCGGGCAGGTCGAGAATATTGTCGCCGATCCAGAGCGCGATGCGGTGGGGCCGATTCCAGGTCGCCTTCAACGAGCCATCGGCATCGTTGGCCCAGCATCCGACCGCATTGCCCTCGCGCAGTAGGCGCCGTCGGCGATCCTTGTCGTTCTTGTAACCGTACCGCTGCCATTCATCGGGATTGCCGACCTGCGTGTCCACCTCACGGCGACCGAGCACGCAGACGGTGCGGCGGTCGTCGTGCAGGCCGAGCCGGATCAGATTTTCCCGCGTCGCCGTTTCGAACTCGACGTCGCGGTTGGTGATGACGGCGATCCGGCCGCCGCTACGCAGGACGTGATTCATGAAATCGATGGCGCCGGGAATTTCCTTCGCCGCGCCGCGCGCCTCCCACCGCTTCCACCGCTCTGCGACGTAGCCCAATCCGAGATATTCGTTCTCCAGCTGCCCGAGCGAGTTGTCCAGGATGGTCTCGTCGGCGTCGAGCGAGACGATCCACGGGACGCTGTCGCGCAACTCCGATTTGATCGCGTTGACGCGCCGCGCCGCCTGGCCGTAGATGAAGCGCGTTATCAGCGGAAACTCCGCGGACCGGCGGAACCATTTGAGGCCCGCCGATATCTCGCGTGCTTTCGGCGCGAGGTCGCGGAAATCCGGAATCGTGACCTCGACGGCGACCGGGCAATGGTCCGACGCCGGCGGGCCGCTGTAGATCAGCTCCTCGAAACTGTTCGCCTTCAGAAACGGCAGACTCGTCGGGGCGAAGACGATGAAATCGATGAACTGGCTGAATTGGCTTCGGCAGCGCGTGATCGCGTCCCGGCTCACGGAGAGCGTCAGGTCGCGCGCCGCGTCACCGGGAGCGTCGAGGCCGGTCCAGAAGTCCTCTTCGTTCTGAAGACGACGATTGAAGTCGCCAAGGATGGCGAACGGGATCTGATCCTGCGCGCGCTCGTTCACCCAGGTCTTGAGCACCTTCTGCTGCTGGAACAGCACTTTGCAGTCGTCGTTGTCGCTGGTCGGCGGCTCGATCGGGCAACCTGACTTGAGATGGACCGCGAGCAGGCGCAGCGGATAGCCGGCTTCGATGGTGACGTCGACGCCGAACCGGTGCCGATTCTTGCCACCGATATCCAACTGCGCCATGTCGGGATTGCGGCTGTAGCGGATCGTCTTCTTGATCGCGAAGCCGGTTCTCTGGGTGATGATGTGCTTGCCGGGGAGGCCAGCGCAGTCGCGACTTGTCTCCTGGTCGGGATTGCGCGCAATTTCGAAGCTCCAGACGTCCGGATCGAAGATCCGCGCCAGCGCCTGTTCGTTTTCGACCTCCTGTACTGCAATGATGTCGGCGTTGAGAAGGTCGGCGTGGCGTTTGAGCGCCTGGTAATCCGGTTGAGTGCGCGGACGACACCCCTCGCCATCGCTGTCAGCGAGATGCTCGAGGTTCCAAGTCGCCAATTTGAGCGCCATCGCGTCGGTCGGCGCTACCAGCAGCGCGCACAATATGGCGAAGCTTGTGAGCGTCGTGGCGGTCGGGTGCATGGCGGCCTCCCGTGAAGCGTCTTGCGACGGTGCAACGCTGGCACAACCTGTGGATGTTATAGTCCGGCTGTGACGCCCGCATGAATAATTCCAACGCGGAAAATCCTCGCAGGGGCTCCTGAAACGGCTGGCAGCCCTTCGTGGCCGGCGCTTGATTGCCGCAGGAAGGTGCGGTGCACTCGCGAGCAATCGCGGCCGTGTGAGCCGCGGCCTTGGGAGGACTCATGGTGGTCGAGCCGGGCGAGGGCGCGCGCGATACGGCGCACGATCGACGTCGTCTTGTCGTTGTCGCCTGCGTGGGCGCTCTTGCTGCTCTCGCGTTACCGCACAATCTCCACGCGCAAACTTTTCCCGACCGGCCGATCACCTACGTCGTGCCGAGTTCGCCCGGCAGCTCGCCGGACATCGTCGGCCGCGTCATGGCGGAAGCGCTGGCGAAGATCCTCGGGCAGCCGGTCGTGGTGCTGAACCGGCCGGGCGCCGGCGGCACCATTGCCGCCGCCGCGGCGGCGAAATCAACTCCGGACGGCTACACGGTCCTGCAGGCGAACACCAACCACTCGTTCAGCCAGACGCTTTACAAGAATCTCGGCTATCACCTCGAGCAGGATTTTGCGCCGGTCGGGCGCTTCGCTTCGGCCTTCTATATCATGCTGGCGCATCCAAAGCTCGGCGTGAAGACGCTGAAGCAGCTCATCGACAAGGCCAAGGCGGAGCCCGGCAAGCTCAACTATGCGTCGGGCGGCGTCGGCGCTGCGACCTTCATCGTCACCGAGGTGCTCAAGGCGCAAGCGCAGATCGACATGGTGCACATTCCCTACAATGGCGGCGGACCGGCGCTGGCCTCGATCCTGTCGGGCGTCACCGACGTCTACGGTTCGCCTTACACGACAGCAAAACCTTTCATCGACGAAGGCAAGCTGATCGGCCTCGCCGTGACCTCGGCCGAGCGGGTCGCCTTCATGCCCGACGTGCCGACCGTCGCCGAGACGCTGCCGGGCTACGAGGTGACCACCTGGTACGGACTGGTCCTGCCGGTCGACACGCCGAAGCCGGTGCGCGACAAGCTGCAGGCAGCGGTGTCGCAGGCGCTCGCCATGCCGGAGATCAGGAAGCGCCTCGAGGAGCTCGGCTACGTGACCATGACCGACACGCCGCAGGATTTCGCAAAATTCCTGCACGAGGACATCGAGAAGATGGCCGCGCTCATCAAGCAGTACAATCTCAAGCCCGAATAACCCATCTTATCGCGCACTCATCGATCCGCACATGAGCAAGAAAATCGCAGTCCTCGGCACCGGTGCCAACGGCAGCTGCGTCGCCGCCGATCTCACCAATGCCGGCCTCGACGTGGTGCTGATCGACCAGTGGCCAGCGCATGTCGAGGCGATGCGCGCGAACGGCCTGCATGTCACGCTACGCCAGGGCGAGATCCACGCAAACGTGCGTGCCCATCACCTGTGCGAGCTCGCCTCCATGCGCGCGGCGTTCGACCTCGTGCTGCTGGTGGTCAAGGCCTACGACACGCGATGGCATGCCGAGCTGATCAAGCCCTATCTCAAGCCGGACGGATTCCTGGTCGGGCTGCAGAACGCCATGACGGCGGAGATCGTCGCCGAGGTGGTCGGCCACGCGCGCACGCTCGGCTGCGTGCCCGAGCTGTCGTCCTATTGCTTCGTGCCCGGAGAGATCAAGCGCAACACCGCGCCGGAGCGGACCTGGTTCGCGCTCGGGAGCTTTCATCCCTCGACGGCAGGACGCGAGGAGGAAGTGGCCGCAATCCTGCGCCATGCCGGCAAGGTCGAGATCACGCCCAACATCCTCGCCGCGAAATACATGAAGCTGGTGCTCAACTCGATGACGCTCGGCACCATGGCGATGATGGGCACCGAGCTGGCCGACCAGCAGCCCGAGGGTATGCAGGAGTTGATGATGCAGCTCGGCACGGAATCGCTGAAGGTCGGCGCCGCGCTGGGCCATCCGATCGTGCCGATCTTCGGCCTCACCCAGGCGCAGATCGAAGGGTCGAACAACCTGCTCATGCAGCTGGTCGACAAGGTCAACCACGACATCGGCCCCGGCCGCGGCGCCAACACCACGTTGCAGGATCACCTCAAGGGCCGGCTGTCGGAGGTCGACCTGATCAACGGCTTCGTGGTGGAGGAGGGGAGGAAGCGCGGCATCCCGACGCCGGCGAACGAGACGATGGTCGAGATGACGCGGCGCATCTTCATGGGCGAGCTGAAGCCCAATCCGGGGAATCTGACGACGACGCTCGAGCTCTTGAAGGCGAAGACCGGGTAGACCACGTTGATGGTGGGATGCGCGTCACCGCGGGTGAAGCGCGAGCCGCCGCAGGCCGAGGATCGCCCGGCACGCCCCTGCCGGCGCGGCGCTCGCGATAGCCGCTGGAGCAACGTCCAGCCATCCCCGTCTCTTTGCCGTCGCAATGGTCGCCGAGCTACTGCCACCGTCCCCATGTCACGCCGCCCGGGCAGATGACGACGTCGAAGCCAGACGGCATGCCGGACCATGTGCGGCCCGGCCGCGGCGTGCATCCGCGCGGCACCGGATTACATCCGAGCTCCGTGCAGGCGATCTGTGTTTGCGGTTGAGCCTGGACGCGCCGCTGCTTGCGCGGCTTGGCGTCGGCCAGGGCCGGAAGCAGCGTGACGGTGGCCATGATAGCGATCAGCTTGACGAATGGCTTGCGCATAGCGGTAGCTCGCGGGCAAGGCTCCACCAGAGTCAAGCTTGCCGCCGTCATTTCGGTTCCTTGCTGCTGAGTCCTATGGCCACGTTCCGCATTGTGGCGCCAAGTCCGGATTCGCGCTAAAGTTGTGCCCGCGTATACCCCGGTGGGAGGGGCCACATGGCGAAAGTCATCGTTCTGCTCGCGGACGGCACGGGCAACAGCGCTGCGAAACTGTTCAAGACCAACGTCTGGCGCCTCTATCGCGCGCTGGACCTGAGCGACTCCCCGCAACAGGGCCTTCGCCAGGTCGCCTACTATCACGACGGCGTGGGCACCTCGAGCTTCAAGCCGCTCACGATCCTCGGCGGCGTGTTCGGCATCGGCCTCAAGCGCAATGTGCTCGACCTGTATTCGTTCCTGTGCCGCAACTACGAACGTGGCGACCGGATCTATGTGTTCGGCTTCAGTCGCGGCGCGTTCACCGTGCGCGTTCTCGCCAGCCTGATTGCGACCCAGGGCATCTTGACGTGCCCGACCGAACAGGAATTGTCCCGCTATGTGCCCGACATGTATCGGCGCTATCGGCGGCGCTACAAGCTGCCGCTGCTCCGCCGCAAGGACAAGACGGAAAGGACGCGGGAAGAGGACAAGGTCGGACTGGTCGATCGCCTGCGCGATCTGCGCGATGTCGTCATCAGGGTTTCCCGCCGTATCCTCGGCTCCAAGCAGTTCGACGAGGTCTGGCGCACGCAGCGCGAAGATCCCGAGAAGGACGATGGCATCAGGATCGACTTCATCGGCGTGTGGGACACGGTCGCAGCCTACGGCCTGCCGATCGACGAGTTGACGCGGGGCGTCGACGAGTGGATCTGGCCGCTGTCGATGCCGAATTACTTCCTGTCCGACAAAGTCCTGCGCGCGCGCCACGCGCTCTCGCTCGACGATGAGCGCAACACGTTCCATCCACTGTTGTGGGACGAGAAATATAACAGTGACCGGCTGCAGCAGGTGTGGTTCGCCGGCATGCATTCGGACGTCGGCGGCGGTTATCCCGACGACTCGCTGTCCGGCGCCGCTCTCGAATGGATGATGGCGGAGAGCGAGAAGCCGATCCGCGACACCACCGGCTTGCGATTTTTGCCGCAGGCCCAGCGTGACACGCAGCTCTCGCGCAGCGATTTCGGGCCGCTTCATAATTCGCGCAGCGGCCTCGGCTCGTACTATCGATACCAGCCTCGCAGGATTGCGGCATACACGCGGCCGCCCGACCACCGGACCACCATGATGATTCAAGACCCCAACCGGGGCGGCGAGGGCTTCTTGAACGACGTGCTGGTGCACGAAAGCGTCCTGCACCGCATCCGGGCCGGCAACGATCGCTATGCGCCGATCGTCCTGCCGAACCGGTTCAAGGAGCTGAAATCCAACGGTACGACGGTCTCCCACACGCTTCCGGTCGTGTCGACGGCCGGACCTGGCGAGTCACAGGACGTCGGCCTTGCCGAATGGGTGTGGAACGACGTCTGGCGCCGCCGGGTCAATTATTTCATGACCGTCGGCGTTTCCCTCGTGCTGGCGCTGCTGCCGTTCATCCACGCGGCGCGGCCCCCATCGGCCTGCACGGGGCCGCAATGCGCCCTGACGCCGGTGATCACCACCATCGGCGCCGTGCTTCCCGGCTTCGTCCAGCCGTGGATCGATGCGTTCGCGCACGCACCTGGTCTGACGTTGATCCTCGCGATCTGCATTCTGCTGCTGCTGGCGCGCAGCGCCAATCTGAAGCGGCGCATCAATGACGGAATGCGCGAGCTGTGGGAGCGCGAGGCCGGGCAGCGCACAGCGGGCGGAATTGTCCCGCAAACGGCGCCGACCGGCGGCATCTATGCGCTGCGAACGCACCCGCTGTACCAAACGTTCTTCCAATGGCTCAAGTGGCGGATCTTTCCCGGCGCGTTCGGAGCCACCATGCTGTTCGGCGGCGCGCTGGCGATCGCCGCACTCGTGTTTCTGATTGTTCAGCGCGCCGACATCGCCATCGCCGAGCGGACAAACCGTTATTGTACGCCTACCGAGATCGGAAAGCTCAAAGTCGCGGACGGCAGTCGTGTTTCGTCTCCGTTCGAGACAAAGTCGAAATGCTGGGCGTCCGGGATCAAGGTCGAGAAGGGAAAGCGTTACGTCCTCACCCTGCGTGTGACCAAGGATTGGGTGGACCGCACAATTCGGACCAGTCCGCTCGGCTTCGAGAACAGCCGGCATGTCTGGTACATCCGGTCGGCCGTCCTGCTGCGGCGCTCCCTCAGCGGCAACTGGTTCCAGCCGATGATCAAGATCGTTCCGGCCAGCGGCCGCCGTGGACACACGCAGTTTGCGGAGATGCGCTGCGAGTGCGGGCAGGGTCCCGTTTACAGCGCCGAGTTCGTGGCAGAGCGCGATGGCGAGCTGATGCTGTTCGTCAATGACATGATGCCGCTGTTGCTCCCCCGAGTGTGGCCGGCGCTGTCACTGGGCGAAGCGGACGACGTCTATGAGAACAACGAGGGCGAGGCGGAGGTGACGATCAAGCCAGCACCGCTTCCGCCACCGCGTCGCCCCACGGCGACATGATCTCCGTGCAGCCCATGTTGTCGTCGCCGTCGCGCAACACGGCGGACGGCACGGCGAAGGCATAGGGGAAGCTGGTGCGCACGGCGGTGGTGGTGGGAAAGGCCGCCGCAAGCGCGTCCATGACCGGCTGCGGCAGGGTGCGGTCGGCGATGACCTTGCCGCCGCCGCTCATGTCGATGCGCGGCTGGTGGAACGCCTGCTCGAGCGTCAGGCCGTGGTCGATCATGAACGAGGCGATCTGCATCACCGCGCCGATGATCTTGCGCCCGCCCGAGGCGCCGAGCGCGAAGCGGCGGCCGTCTCCGGCGTCGCCGACGACCGGACAGAAGTTGCCGAGGCAGCGCTTGCCCGGCGCGAGCGAGTTCGGCCGGCCCGGCACCGGGTCGAACCACATGATGCCGTTGTTCATAAGGAGGCCGGTGGACGGCGAGACCACACGCGAGCCGAACATCGAGAGAAGCGTCTGCGTGACCGCGCACATGTTGCCGTGCCGGTCGACGATGTTGAAATGCGTGGTGCAGGACGGCGCGTGCTCAGCTTCGGCAAGGCCTGCCGAGTCACCCATTCCCTCGAGCCGGGCGTTGAACGCCCTGTCGAGCGCGCGCGCATAGGCGACGTAGCTCGCGGCCCCGGGCGTGCCGCGGGTCGGCGTCAGCTCGGTTTCGAGGATGCGCAGCGCCTGCGCCAGCGTCGGCCCGCCGGTCAGGCCCGGCGCGACAAAGATGCGGCCGCCGCGGTAGGGCACGGTCTGCGCGTCGATGATGCGCGCCTGATAGCCGGCGAGATCCGCTTCGCTGATCCGGCTGCCCTTGGCGCGCAGGTCGCGCACCAGTGCGCGCGCCACCTCGCCCTCGTACAATTCGCGTGGGCCGTGGCGCGCGATCTGATCGAGCGTGGCGGCCATCGCGCGCTGATCGAGGTGCCGATCGGCGGCCGAGGTCCAGGCGCCGCAGATCGGCCACTTGCCGTCGTCCAGGAACATTTTTGCCGCGTCAGGATCGGCGGCCAGCGATTTTGCGACCGAGGTGGTGAGCAGCGCGGAGACCCAGTCGGTCAGCAATCCTTCATGGGCAAGCTCCACCGCCGGCGCGAGCAGGTCGCGCCAGGGCAGGCGGCCATACTCCGCATGGGCGAGGCCCATGCCGGAGACCACGCCCGGCACCGCGACGGCGGTCGCGCCCTGCACGTTGCGATCGTCGAGCACCGCCGGCCAGGCGAACAGCTCTTTTGGCGGCTCGCCGCCGGTGAGCGGATAGTCGGCTGGGTCGAGTGTCCGGGGCGAGCGCATGCCGTAATCGACGACGCGGGCGTGGCCTTGGTCGGCGCGCCAGATCACCATGGCGCCGCCAGCGGCCGGTCCGCTCATCCACGGCTCGACTACGCCGATCGCAAACGAGACGGCGACGGCCGCATCGACCGCGTCGCCGCCGGCGGCGAGCACAGCCGCGCCGACCTCGGCCGCGCGACGATGCGCGGCCGCGACCACGCCGCCGCGCGTGGCAATCACTGCCTTGCGGACGATCTGGGTGCGGGAAAAGTTGTCCATCGCTAGAAGCCGTTGAAGCGTGAACGCAACGCGGGTACCAACTGGTGCAGGCGCGGGATCAACACCAGCTCGGAGGCATCGCCATGGCATGCGTGATGGTGGATGTGGAGTCTGACGGCCCCATTCCAGGCGATTACAGCATGATTTGCTTTGGTGCCGTGGTCGTGCAGGAAGGCTTGGGGCGAACCTTCTACGGTCGGCTCAAGCCCATCTCCGACAAATGGATTCCCGACGCTCTCGCCGTCAGCGGGTTCACCCGGGACGATACGCTGGGCTTCGACGATCCGAAGGCCGTGATGGAGCAGTTCGGACGCTGGATCGTCGACAACGCCAAAGGTCGCCCGCTGTTCGTGAGCGACAACAACGGCTTCGATTGGCAGTTCATCAACTGGTATTTCTGGCACTTCACGGGCGGGAATCCGTTCGGACATTCGAGCACGAACCTCGGCTCCTTGTACAAAGGAATGGTCAAGGACATGTTCCAGAACTTCAAGCATCTACGGAAAACCGATCACACACATCATCCGGTCGACGACGCCCGAGGCAATGCCGAAGCCCTCCTGGCCATGAAGGCGATGGGCCTGAAGATCGCCCTCTGAGGACTACGCGGCATTGTCGCGCGCGAAGCGGATAATGTCGCGATGCGTCGCGAACCACACGCTGCCGCGTGCCCTGGCGTGGCGGATCAGCTCTTCCAGCACCCAGATGCGCGAGCGATAGCCGGAGATGTGCGGGTGCATGGTGAGCTGGAAGATGCCGCCTTCCTGCCAGGCCATGTCGAGCTCGCGGCGGAAGATGTCGAGCACGTCGGATGGGCCCATATGCGGGCGCAGGCCGGCGAAGCGGTTCATGTTGTAGTAGACCGCGTCGTCGCGGATCCATTCGACCGGCAGCTCGACCACGCCGGTCGGCTCGCCGTCGAGCATGAGCTCGTAGCAGTCGTCGTCGGCCATCATCGAGCTATCGTATTCGAGGCCCATGTCGCGCGTGATGGCGAGCGTGTGCGGGCTGAAGTCCCATGACGGCGTGCGGATGCCGACGGGGCGCACGCCGGTGACCTTCTCCAGCGTGTCGGCCGAGCGCATCTGCAGGTCGCGCTCGGCGTCGGGCGGCAGCACCGCGTTGCGCTCGTGGATCCAGCCGTGGATGCCGACCTCGTGGCCCTCGGAGATGACACGGCGCTGCTCGTCGGGATAGAGGAGCGCGACCACCGCCGGCACGTAGAAGCTCGCCGGCACCTCATGCCGGCTGAGCACGTCGAGGATGCGCGGCACGCCGCGCCGGTTGCCGTACTGGCCCTGCGACAGCTTGCTGATCGAGCCGCCGCCGTCACGCAGCTCATTGGTCTCGTGGTCGGAGTCGAACGAGAACGCCACCGCACAGCGCGCGCCGTCCTTCCACGCCTTCGGCTTGAGCGTGCGGCCGGCCCGCACATGGTCGACGATGCCGCGCCAATGCGGCTCGGGCCATTGCCACGGCTCCGGCGCGCGCTCGCTCCCGCTTTCGCTCCTGGTGGAGTCGTTCATTTCTTCCGTCCTTCAATCCGCCGCGCGATGTCCTGCGCCGTCGCCGCTTCCTTGGCGACAAATTGTGCGAACGCGTCCGGAGACGACCCGACGGCGCGCAGGCCGAGCGTGTCGAATTCCCTCTGCACGTCCGGCTCCTTGAGCGCCCGTACGATCTCGGCATTGAGCCGCGTCACGAGGTCCGGCGGCGCACCGGCCGGCAGCCAGGCGCCGAACCAGTTGACCATCTTGAAATCCTTGAAGCCAGCCTCCTGCATGGTCGGCACGTCGGGCATCCCCTTCCAGCGCTCGGTGCCGGTCACGGCTAATCCGCGCAGCTTGCCTTCCTGGACCAGCGGCAGCGCGATCTGTGTCCCGATGAAGAACATGTCGACATGACCGCCCAGCACGTCGGTGATGGCCGCCGGCGTGCCCTTGTAAGGCACCTCCAGCATTTCGATGTTCGCAGCACCGATCATCATCTCCGCGGGAATGTGGCTCGCGGTGCCGAGGCCGGCCTGGCCGTAGCTGAGCTTGCCGGGTTGCTGGCGCGCCAGCGCCACCAGCTCCGGCACCGTCTTCGCCGGGAAGTCCGGCCGCACCACGAGAACCTGGCCGAAGTTCTCGGCGAGCTGCGTGACATGCGTGAAGTCTTTCACGGCGTCGTACGGCGTGTTCGGCGTGAAGGCCGGGATGACCGCGTGCGATGCGGTGGTGATCAGCAGGTTGGAGCCGTCCGGCGGCGTCTTGGCGACATAGGCGGTGCCGACCAGGCCGCCGGCGCCGCTGCGGTTTTCGACGATCACCGATTGCCCGAGCGCGGTCGAGAGGAGCGGCGCAATCATGCGGGCGATCTGATCGGGCGGGCCGCCCGCCGACGAGGGCACGATGATGCGCATGATCTTGGCGGACGGCGCCTGTGCCGAGGCGGGCGGGGCGGCGCTGACGAGAAGCAGCGCTGTGGCGAGGCAAACGAGACGGCGGCGCGCGAGGTTCATGGCTGTGGAGTCAGGTTGAAACGGAAACGGGAGCGCGCGTGCGCGCGGATTCGAGAATGGCTTCGAGCACGGCGACGTTGTGCACCTCGTCGCCGCCGGGCATCGCCAGCGGGTGCCCGGCCTTGATGGCGCGCGCAAAATGCTCGAGCTCGGCGCGCTCCGTGCTGGTGTCCGCGAACGTGATCAGCTTCGGCTTGTGCTTCACCGTGATGTTGGCCCGGTCGACGAAGCAGGTCTTCATCTGCCAGGTGGTGAGGTGCTCCACGTCGCCGACCTCGACCCAGCCATTCGCCCCGAACACCTGCATGCGCCATGTCTCGGCGGATGCAATCACCGTGCCCAGATAGCCGGTGGCGCTGCTTCTGAAGCGGAACAGCATCGAGGTGGTGTCGTCGGCGCCGAAATCCTGCGCCAGCCGGAAGCTCTGGGCGAAAACGGTGTCGATCGCGCCGGCGAGATAAAGCATGGCGTCGACCACGTGCACGCCACGCCCGGTCATGCCGCCGGCCGGGACCTCGTCGCGGTCCTGCCGCCAGTGCTCGCGGCCGAACCGGTAGGCGCTCGGCCCGCAGAAATTGCCTTCGATGTGCAGCAGCTTGCCGAGCCGGCCGTCGGCGAGCATGCGCCGGATCTCCTGCAGCGCTGGCTGGAAGCGCCAGTTGTAGCCGACCGCGAGCGTGACCTTGTGCTCGGCGCAGGCGGCGACCGCGGCGGCGGAGTCCGCCAGGGTGAGGCCGAGCGGCTTCTCGGTGAACACATGCTTGCCGGCGCGCGCGGCGGCGATGATCTGCTCGGTGTGCATGGTGTGCGGCGTCGCCAGCACCACCGCATCGATCGACGGATCGGCCAGCACGGCCGCGTAGCTCGCCTGGATCGGAATGCCGTGCTTGCGCCCGAAATCCTCGGCGCGGGCGGGCGTGCGCGTCGCGCCCGCAACGAACCGGATCACGTCGCTCTTGCCCTGCACGTGCGAGACCAGGTTCTGGCCCCAGGTCCCCAATCCGATGATTGCGGCGCGCACCGCGGAGGACTGCGCCGCGGTGGTCGTCTGGACTTGCGTGTCGTTCATGTCACTCCCGCCGTCGCCTACGGCTGACCATCCCCCCCGATCGGGGGACGAAACGCGGGACGAAGTGTCGCAAACTTTTGCGCCGGGCGGAATGCCGCCGGGATGACGAGGTCGCGGAGCAGGGCGGCAAAAACATGCCGTTGTCGACCATCATGGCCGAGTGGATCACGCTGCTGCTGATTGTGCCGGCGATCCTCATACCGGTCGCGCTGCTCGTGGGCTTTGCAGCGTGCGACCAGGTGTACAAGCTCAAGCGGCCTCCTGGGCCGGCCATCCTCGACTCGGCGACCGGCAAGGATGTGGTCACCATCACCATCGAGTGGGTGAAGGGCACTGGCTCGGAGAGCTACGTGCTCGACCGGACCGATCCCGATGGCATCACCACCACCGCGATCCCGATATCCCTCTCGCCGTTCGACGACACCGGGCTTCAGCCTGGGGGAGACCTACACCTATCAGATCCGCGGGGAGGATGGCAGCGGACAGACCATCACCACGTCCAATTCGCTGAGCGGCACGACGCTCCCCGTCGTCTCGGCCTACGCCAAGACACTGACGGAATCCAGTGCCAACTGGCAGCGATATACGCTGGTGCAGCGCATCGAGGCGGCTCATATCAACGTGACCGGTCCGCACGTGCGCATCACCATGCAGGCTTCGCTCTCGAGCGATGCTTGGATCGACAGGGGCTATATCTCGCAGGCGGCCGCGGCGGGCAAGCCATACGATTCGGCGGGCGCCCTGACGAAGGTGTACGATGTGGCCGACGCTCAACAGCCTTTCATGGTGCCAATGGGCACCATGGCAAGATTGCCGGTCGTGCGCTACGCGCTGAACAATTTTCAAGCGCTCATCATCGCGATCGACCTCAGCGCCACTCCCAATTCCGGCATCGCTTCCGCCACCGTTCCGGCTTCGGAAGCCTCGGCCTACTACTTGGTGACGCCGCAGGGCGAAGCCGCCGTTGCCGTCCGATCTCCCAACTATGCAGGCGGGGTGGACACGAACGGGAACTCGTTCGTGCTGTTCGTCACGAATGTCGAGGTCGGGTAGCCGCATGGCCAATCCGCTGACAGGCGACTACGAGGCTGTCCTGCAGGTCGCCATCCGGCAGATCACAGGGGTGCTCACGACGTTGCACCACAACGGTGTGCAGCCGGACAACCCGATGACGATGCCTCACAGCGACACGGGGCGCCTCGGCGACCCTCGCAGGCCGCCCGACGCCGAGCTGGCCGACGAGGTGTTCGCCGAGTGGGTCAACGCCTACCAGCGCCGCGCACCCGCTCGCGGCCTCGCCGATCTCCAGAAGCACTTGATCGCCACCGTGCCGCCGGGCGCGGCGCGGCTGCTGAGCGAGGCCTTCACGGCGCTGCGAAAGCAGGGTGCGAACGAGATTATTCCTCAGCCGGACGTGGCGCGCGGACTGGTCAAGCTCCAGCTGTCGGCCGTCACGCTTGCCGTGCCGCCGGGCTCGTCGTCCGAGGTGACCATCACCGCCGCCGTCCGCGCGCGCTACTATCCGGACCAAGGCGCCGCGGATCTGCCCGCACCTATCCACGGTATGGTGCAGGCGGCCTTGAGAATCCGGCGGGTCAACACGGGGGCGGGGCCGAAACTCCTGATCTTGCCGTCGACCGACGACAGCAAGATCCAGTTCATCCCGGCGCCCGGAAGCGGGCTGGGTGCCGCCGAGCAGAACCGGCTGTCGGTCGAGGTGCGCAAGGCCTTGCGCGAAAGCATGGCGCCGTCACCTCCGACTTTGCCGCGCGACTTTCCATTCAGCGTGTTCAAGTGGCTCGGATCCGGCGCAAGCCAGGTCGTCGCGCTTCCGTTCCAGTTGTCCGGCGCACCCGAACCGGCGAGCGGCGTCCAGCCGTTGACGCAGTCGTTCATCGGCGGGAGCGGTTTCGCCATTGCGATCAGCGCCGGCTATGTGAGCAGTCTTATCGATGTGGAAGCCATTCGTCAGGCAATGGCTGCCGCGAGCGTGTCGATCACAATCAGAAGGTGGACATTCTCCGTCACCGTGACATATCGCCTGCGTTTCACCTCGGGTCCCACCCTGACGTTCAAATCCGGAGGCATCGAGATCTCCGGCACCGTCGCGGCGGAGACGAGCACGTGGTGGGCGCCCAACGGCTTTGTCAGCTTCAGGCAAACGGTTCGGCTGTTGCTTGACACGTCCAGCCAGACCGTCATGCTGGTCCGCGTCGGCGATCCTCAGGTCGATCATTCCTGGTTCATCCCGCGCCCGACGGCCGTCAACATCGTGCGCGCCCAGATCGACGATGCCGTGGATGCGAATACGCCGGCCGTCAGGAGCACGTTCTCCGACGGCAAGGCCGCGCTGCGGAAAGGCGTGCGCACGTTCGACCCGTTTGCCAGCGTGTCGTACACGGGCCTCGAGATCACGCCGGACGGGGTGATCGTTCGCGGCGAGATCGGCAGCCTGCCGCGCCATCCGCCGATCGTGCAGATCGGCGAGACGGAACATGGATCGGCGTTCACCGCGTTCGACAGCTGGATACCCGGCGGCCGCATCGACCGCTTCATTTGGTCGTGGGTCGAGCATCGGAACTTCAGCGTGCTGGGCGGAGTCGAAAAAACCCTCGCCGACGAGCATCGCTTCATCGTCCCCAAGCCGGCGGGCGCTACCCAGCTCGGCCAGATCTGTCTTCGCATCGAAGGCGCGCAGATAATGCCGAGCGGTCAGACGATCAGCGTTGCCGCTGGAACGACCTGCCACGTGCCGGAGCCCGAATTCGCCCTCGATGTGCCCTCGTCATGGGGCCCGCTCACGCTTCCGGTTTGGCAACCCGATGTCGCCGACACGGACGTGCTGCGGAACGCGATCGCTGCGCATGTCAGTGTCAATTCCGACCCCTCGGCGAGGCAGACTCTCGCGCGAAACGCACTGGTGTATTTTGCCGATTGGCGATCCGAAAAGCCGTTGGACGGACTCCATGCCGCGCTGAGCAAGGTGAGGAACCGGGCCGCGCTCATGGCGATCGTCGTCGCTCCTGCGGAAATCTTCAATGCGACACGCCGCGAGCTGGCGCCGAAACTTGCTCCAGGCGACGATCTCGGAACGGTGATTCACCTGACCGAGGACGACGAAGGTGGCTGGACGCGGATGTTCGCCGTCGGCAAGACACCATCGGCCTATCTGATCAACGCCAGGCGCGAGTTGGTCTGGAAGCACGAAGGCGAACTGGATCCTGCCGTGTGCGCGGCGGCGCTCGATCGATATCTCACGCCGACGCCGAAGCCGTCGTTTCGGCCGCTGCGGCTTGCCATCTTGCCCGGTGACCTGCCGCCGCACGCGTGGCTCGAGGCGGACGACCGTGAGCAGTTTTCGCTTCAACGGCTGCGCGGACGCGAGGTGCTGGTGAACTTCTGGCAGTCCTGGTCGGCGCCGTGCCTCGCCGAGCTCGCCCGCCTGCAGCGGCTGGTCGAGGCCGGCAAAGGCACGCCGGTCGTGGTTGCGCTCCACGGCGGCGCCAGCGGCGAGCCGCTGGCTGATATCCGCAAGCGGCTCGGCCTGACGTTCATTCTGGTCCAGGACCGGGAGCAGGCGGTCGCGAGGATGTATGGCGTGCGCTGCTGGCCGACCACGATCGCGTTCGGCGCTGACGGACGCGCGCAGCATATCCAGTATGGCTGCGCGCACGAGCACGGGCGGGCTGGTGGGGACAAAGAGGCTCGGCGGACGTGAGCGCCTTCTGCCTCACCGTCCTCGCCGTGTTGATCGGCGACCAGGGCGTCAAGCAAATGGTTCGCCGGCTTCCGGGCCGCCGTGTGATCGCTGGGCGGCTCTGGTTGCTGCGCGTCGGCGGGCCGTTCAGCGGTGTGACAATGTGGTCGATCTGGGCGGCGGCCACGGCGACCTTGGTGATCGCCGGCAGGCTCGCGTCCATCGACCCGATTCTCGTCGGTCTGCTGGTCGGCGGCTCACTCAGCCATGCCGTCGAAAGCTCGTTGCGGGGCTCCGTCACCGACTATATGTGCGTTCGAAATCTGGCGTTCGATCTCGCCGATCTGGCGCTCGCCACCGGCGCCCTCGGCATCGTCGGCACGCTTTTGGGTCTCATGCCTCGTCAATTGGCCTGAGACGCACTTCACAATCCGATACGTGCAACTGTGAAATAGTGCACGCCGTCGCGGGCGGATGGACGAGCTCTCCGGCCGGGGCGAAGCGGTGGGCCCGAGTCTATATGGGCTCGTACAATTTCTCCGACCCGGCCGACACCAAGAACGGCGAGAACCTGCTGCTGATCCGCGACCGCCGCATCGTGGTGTCCTACACCATCGAGGCGCTGCGCATCTTCGATCACTATCACTTCCGCGTCGCACAGATGGAGGCCAAGACCGCCCGCAAGAAGCTTCAGCTCGCCAGGCCGCCGCGCAAGGCGGGCGAGAAGCCGTGGTGGGACGACGACTTCACCAATGCGCGCAAGATCCGCGACCGCGAGCTGTTTGCGTAGCGGCGGTCCCGCCGAATCGAGATCGTGGCATTAAGTTGGGGGGCTCCCAACGGGACGCGCCCCCCGACCCGCTCATATCTTGCCAGTGATCTTGCTCTGCACGTCGTCGACCGCCGACTTGACGAACCACAGGCCCGCGATCGGCAACGCGAACAGCGCGAATACCATCAGCAGCGCACCGAGGGTCGCGGCGAAGCTGCCGCTGCCCGCGGGCTGGAGGCCTGGGACGAGCGCCGCGACGCGCTTTGCGAGCGGCGGGTGGGTCCCGAACCACTCGCCCAATTTCATGAACGGGGTATTGAGATCGTCGCGCTGCGCGACGAATGCCTGCTTGTTGACGTACGACACGAAGTCCGGTCCGGCCGCGAGAATGCACAGCCCGTCGAGGCTGCGCTTGAGATTGGGCGATGCTTGAACACCGTACCGATCGCAGGTGTATTCACAGGCCCGCGAATAAGCCGTGCCGAGGAAAGGAATGAACAGCGCCGGCGCGATGAACCAGCGCCAGTTCAGATGGCCGCGATGAATATGCCCGAGCTCATGGGCAATGATGAAATCGAGCGCGTCGAGATTGTCGCCACAGGCTTTGACCAGCTCGGAATACAGCACGACGAATCGCCGCCGCCCGAACCGGGTGGCGAAGGCGTTGAGGATGCCGCCGGACTGCTGGAGGTAGACGTCGGGAACGCGCTCCATGCCGATCCGCTGCGCGATATTCACGACTCGATCGTACAGCTCCGGCATTTGCTGCGGGCCAAGCCTGATCGAGCTGCCGCGAACGTGACCAATCAGGATCACGTGGGCGAAAAAGACAAACAAGCCGATGAGGAGTCCATAGACCAAACCGACGATGGACACGATGAACACGATCCACAAGGCGAGCGCGATGACCATCAACACGACACGCAAGGGGACTTCGGCGGCGGAGGGAGAGACGTCGATCGAACCGGCAGTTGCTTCGGACTGCATGGGAATCTCCTGAAACGGTTGTGCTAGGACCGAGATCGGGGAGAGGGCACGTAGTCGCGGGAGCCGCAATTGAGATGGCAATAGCGACGCGAGTATGGCGCGATTTCGCAACCGCGCGACGGCCAACCGCCGTTTTCATCGCACGCGAAAAAATTTGAAAGTCGTGACGGGCCTTTAAGCGGCGCCGACGGAGCGTGAGCTCGCTCCGACCTCGCGTTGTCCAATCACGATTGCATGATCGACCACTTACGCACAGGACAGTTGTGACAGTGCAACACGCGGAACCGCGGCGATGCTCGGTCCTATCGTGGGCAGGGATTCAGGATCCTGCCAGCCGCTGAGCGAACAGCACGATGGTCTTGCGGTACACCACCGATCTGTTCCACTCGCGCATCACCTCGAAATTGTCCGTGCCTTCCTCGAACGACCCGCCCGCCCGCCAGCCGTTGGTCTTGAGAAGATTGGCGGTCGAGGCGAGCACGTCGGGGATGCTGTGCCGGAGATCGACGTGGCCGTTGCCGTCGTAGTCGACGCCATACTTGATGTACGAGGACGGCAGGAACTGGGTCTGGCCGATCTCGCCGGCAAACGCACCGATCAGGTCGCCGAGCGGAAGGTCGCCACGCTGCACGATCTTGAGCGCGGCAAGCAGCTCGCCCTGGAACAGGTCGGTGCGGCGACAGTCATGCGCGAGCGTGGCGATGGTGCGGATCACCGGCAGCTTGCCGAGGTCGCCGGTGCCGTTGTCGCTCTCGAGCGTCCAGACCGCCATGAGCACTGTCGCCGGCACGCCGAATTCGCGCTCGATGCGGCCGAGCAGCGCGGCGTGGCGCTGCATCAGTTGTTTCGCGCGCTTGATGCGGGCGGGGATGACGCGGGTGCGGGCATAGTCCTCGAAGCTCTTGCGGAACGTGCCGCGCTGGCGCCGGTCGAACGCAAGCACCGCGGGATCCGGCGTGAGGCCGGCAAAGGCGCTGTCGATCACCGTCCGGGAGATCCCGGCGGTCGTGGCTTCGCGCGACATGGCGGACAGGAAGGCGTTGAAATTGCCGCCGCAGGTCGCCGCGCCCGCAGGACCCGTCAGCCACAGGGCGCACGACAGGATCGCGACCGACCGCAACAGCATGCTCGCCCGACGCCGAGGAATGAGATCCGGCAAGATGGCTTGGCTCCCCGTTGGGGATTTGTATCGAACTCTCTGGCGCGCTCCAAGCGCTGATATCGAGCCCGGTCATGGCCATAGCATGCTCGTTATCCAGCCGGCGGCGTAGAGGCCGAGGCCGAAGATCGCGTGCGTGACGAGGCTGCGCAGCCGGGCAACGGCGGGACTCGGCGTGCGGCTCGCGGCGATGCCTGCGCCCATGCTCGGCTGCATCACCAGAAAGGGTGCGGCCACGCTGCCGATCCCGACGATCAGCGCAGGAACGATCGTCGGACGCCGCGCCCAGCTGATGCCCCAGATCGCGAGCAGCATGGCCGCGAACGCGATGCCGATCAGATAGTGGGCGGTCCATCCGATCAGGCGCTCGCCCGGCTGGGGCGTCGCGGCGACAATCGAGTCGTGCCGAAAACAACCGCGCGTCAGATGGACGAGCCAGCGGCCGACCAGGCGATAGTCCAGCGGATGGATTCCGAGCACCCGCTTCTGAACCGCTGCCCAGATATCCATCACCACCGTCGCGCCCGCTCCGATCAGAGCAGCGCACGCCAGCCATTCCACGGTCTCAGACATGGGGCGGCTCCTGCGGCGCGGCCGCCTCAGATGACGCGCGGGCGCTGACCAGCCAGCAGGCTGCGGTAAAGCGGACGTCCGCGCCGTGCACAAAGGAGTCAAAGGCCGCGCGGACCGTTTCGATGACCTGCGCGCGCGTTCGGTTATCCGCCTCGTGGAGGATGCGTCCGAGCGGACCGAGCCGGGTGAGATAACCGACCAGCGCCGCCTCGGGAAACGCGCAGGCGACATCGATAAGTTGGATGTCGATGTCTGCCCAGCCGCTCGCCTGCAGGATGGCGTGGACCCGGTGTCGATCCGCGAAGGCAAACTGCCCCGGGGCGTCGGGCCGCCGAGCGGGGACATTCGGCAGCAGCGGTGCCGCGGCGCGCTCGGCCGTGGTCATGAACGCATTTTCCTCGGCGCTGCGCCATGCGATGAACCGCAGCTCGGCGTCGTCCTTTACGGCGCGGCGCAGGTTGCCAAAGGCCGCGACCGGGTCGTCGAAGAACATGACGCCGAGGCGCGAAATGACCATGTCAAAACTGGCAGGCTCCAACGCGTGGGTTGCCGCATTGGCGCAGATGAAGCTCACCCGCATGCCGGCATGCTCGGCGCGAGCTCGCGCGGCCGCGATCATCGGATCCGAGATGTCGATGCCGGTGCAGCGGCCGTTCGCGCCGAGGAGCTGCGCAACCGCGAGCGTGGTGCTGCCGGTTCCGCAACCGACGTCGAGCACGCGGCGCGTGGAGAGAGTCGAGGATCGCACCGCGACCGCTTCGGCGAGCAGATCTTGGAGCGGCTGAAACATCTGATCGAGTACCTCTCGAGCCTCGACCCAGGCGCGGCCGGCGACGCCGTTCCAAAGCGTCGCCTGTTCGTCGGAGATCTGCCGTGCCACATCCATGATCGCCTCCATTCGCTTGCCATCGCGCTACGGACGCGCCACTCTGCCAGTTCAAGTCAACTTGAGGTCAAGCCCCGTGAGAGACCTGGATATCGCCGAGGTGGCGCAGCGCTCCGGCCTGCCGGCCTCGACGCTGCGCTTCTACGAGGAGAAGCGGCTGATCGTGGCGATCGGCCGGCGCGGCCTGCGCCGTCTGTTCGACCCCGGCGTGCTGGAACGACTGGCGCTGATCGCGCTCGGCCGCGCCGCCGGGTTCTCACTCGACGAGATCGCACGGATGTTCGCGCCGGACGGGCGGCCGCGCATCGACCGGCGGATGCTCGCGGCCAAGGCGGACGAGCTCGACAGGACGATCCGCAAGCTGTGCGCGATGCGCGACGGCCTGCGGCACGCCGCCGCGTGCCCGGCACCGAGCCACATGCAATGCCCCACGTTCCGCCGCATGCTGCGCGCGGCGGGGTCGGGGGCGATCGGCGGGCGAAAGAGAAGAAAGAGCCCCCGCGGGCGAAATGGCCGCGCGTGACGGCGCTGGCTTAGTGCCGCGACCGTGTGAGCATTATCGTGATGTTGATGTTGATCGTTCGAGAGCAGCGCTTGTTGTGATCACTTTCGAGCGCCCCATGAGCGTTGCAAGCGCCGGTGCCGAACAGGAAACCGTATCAGGACCGGGACGAATGCCGCGGGTTCCAGCTGCAATTTAGCGGGAGCAAAAGAACGGGAGGCAGCCTGTCGCCGCTGGTCGCGGTATTGAGACAGATCGACAACGTTTTGACGATTATTCTTCATCTGCAATTCCTCATGCGTACCGATCTCGCCGGTCGAGTTGCGTACGCCGCCAGCCTTGCGGGCAGGGTTCTAGCCTCGCGTGCGGTGCGCTTGCCATTTCTGGCCTGGATGTCGCACGTAGCGCAGCTCCGGTCGGAACGGTTCGAACGGCGCAGTCGTCAGCTGATGGCGCCGCTGAGCAACCACATCACAGCCACGCACCGCAAACAGTACCCTCGAGACATACGAATCTGGAAAGTTGCGCATCCGTGCCTCCTTGAGCGTATGCGGCCTTGCTGGCCATGAACGTGCCGGCAACAACCGCGGCATGTTTCAGTTCTTGTGGTCAAGGTACTGCGACCGCAGCAGCCGCTCAATCGTACGCAGGTCGCTATCGGTTGGCGTGTGGTTTAGCGGCTCATACGAAGGCTTACTGCCGCGCGGGATCTCGCTAACGCAGGGCAGACGAGGGCGGAGCAGCGCGAGGGTGAACTCGTCGTCGTCCGAGGCGCAGGTGAGGCACCGGCTTGTCGAATTCAGCGCGACAGCCACACGGTCATGCCGGGCTCGAACCCGGTGGCGTTACCTTGTGGATCGAGGCGCAGCCGGAGCGTGTTGCGATCGTGATCGCCGACCGCGCGTTCGGCCTGCCAGGTCGCGAAGGCGCCGAGTGGACGCAGCTCGGTGACGACGGCCGGTGTCGTGTCGGGTGCGCCGGCACGCGCGACCTGGACCGCCGTCCCCGCCGTGTCCATACGCATGTCCCGTTGCTGAATGTGCTGGGCGGTTGGCGCGCCGCGCCGCCAAGCCGAGGACCGGTGCTCAGGCTTGCCGGTGCAGCGTGGCGCGGCTCTCATCTCTATGTGCGTTGACCCGGCCAGCGACGGCGACTGAGGCGACAAAGCTGTAACCTCGCCCGGGGACGTTGATGATGAACCTGTTGCCGTCTCGTCCGTCGCGTAGCGCCCGACGCAATGCAGAAATATGAACGGTCAGATTGGCAGGCTCGACAAAAACACCGGGCCACACGCGAGCCATCAAATCCTGTTTACTGACCAGCGCCCCTGGGCGCTCAAGCAAAGCAATCAAGATCTCCAGAGCACGACTTCCGAGCGACACGGGGTTGTCACCTTCCAGCAGAAGAAACTGTGCCGGCAGAAGGCGAAATGGTCCGAATGAAATTTCGATGGGCGCGGTTCGGATCGGTTCGGTTCGTGTCACGTAAAGTCGCGGTGCCGGATGAAATTGCGATGGCGCCTGGGGCCAGGGCGAATGTCCGAAGACCGTGCTCGATGCTGATGCGGGCATAACAACCTCATTTGCGTTGGCAGGGGACGATTTCTCGGAACAGATCCTGATGCGACGTAAGGTTCGCGAGCTATTGCACGCGGGCAGCGATGACTGATGCGGTTGAGTGCCTTAGAGCTGAATTGCAGGCGGGCTCGTAGGAGCGTCCTGGTAGTCGAGCCGGATCGAGTCGGGTGCGCGCACCATGCTTTTCCCGCCATTTGGGCCCCGGCCCCCGCATGTAGTGCAGCTCCGGCCGATAGGGGTCGAGAAATCCCTTGCGCAGCTCCCGCCCCCTGTCCG
>Ga0081540_1000274_pt1 | contig 53893 bp, 47 predicted proteins | sample TabmetS2T1R1_FD_71024 | JGI IMG/M metagenome (GOLD analysis project Ga0081540, IMG submission 71024) | Tabebuia heterophylla rhizosphere microbial communities from the University of Puerto Rico - S2T1R1 | ecosystem: Host-associated > Plants > Roots > Rhizosphere ...
AATTCTTTATTTTCTGCCGACGCATGGAATAACATCACTTTTACTGCCGGAGAAGTTGTTAACCCGCGTCGCAATGTGCCGCTTTCCCTTGCGCTGGGCACGTTTCTTGTGATCGGCCTTTATTTGCTCGCCAACGTGGCTTATCTCGCGACGCTTCCATGGCACGAAATCCAGAACGCGCCAAGTGATCGCGTCGCCTCCGCAACCGCGAACGTAATTTTTCCGGGCGCTGGCGCGACCATCATGGCGATCGCGATCATGATCTCGACTTTTGGTTGCAATAACGGGCTGATTCTTGCCGGTGCCCGCGCTTACTTTGCCATGGCCAAGGACGGTTTGTTCTTCCGGCGAGTGGCCGAGTTAAACAAATGCAGAGTCCCAGCTTGGGGGCTCCTCATCCAAGGCATTTGGGCGGGCGTACTCGTTCTGCCGCGCACGGTCAAGACGGATGCAGCCGGCAATCTGACCTACGGAAATCTATACGGCAATTTGCTCGACTACGTAATTTCAGCCGCGCTGATCTTCTACGTCTTAACAATCATCGGCATTTTCTTACTGCGGTGGAAACAACCGAATGCGGAACGACCCTACAAAGCTTTCGGTTATCCAGTCATCCCCGCCCTGTACATCATAGGTGCGACGGTGATTCTCGTTGTGCTGTTTGTTTACCAAACCGCAACAACATGGCCGGGGCTAATCATCGTGCTGACCGGCGTTCCGGTATATTTCTTCTGGAAATTCTTCGGGAAACCATCAACGGCGGCTTGACTTCGCGGGGCGATCCCGATTAGCACAACGCTAGACCAATTTCGCCATGAACTTGTTTCGACGAAAAAGCGTTACGCAACTTCAAGCTGACGCGCTGGCTGACAATCGGCTGAAAAGGGCGCTTGGCGCGACCAACCTCACGGCGCTCGGCATCGGTGCAATCATCGGCACGGGCATTTTTGTACTGACTGGCACCGTGGCGGCACAGAACGCGGGGCCAGCGGTAGTTTTGTCGTTTGTGTTGGCAGGGGTGGCCTCCATTTTTGCGGCGCTTTGTTACAGCGAGTTCGCATCGCTGGTTCCGATGGCTGGCAGCGCGTACACTTACGGCTACGCGACGCTCGGCGAATTGTTTGCGTGGATCATCGGGTGGGACCTGATATTGGAATATGCCTTGGGGGCGGTCACCGTCTCTATCGGTTGGTCAGGCTATGTTGTCTCATTTCTGCACGATATCGGCATTCACATTCCGCCCCAGCTATCGGCGGCGCGCGGAACGCTGATTACTTTGGCAGACGGAACACAGGTCATGGCGATCTTCAATCTGCCAGCCGTCATTATTATCGCCATCGTCACGCTCCTGCTGGTGATCGGCATTCGGGAATCCGCGAGAGTCAATAATGTAATAGTGTTTGTGAAAGTTGCGGTAGTGCTCCTGTTCATTGTCGGCGCGGCTCACGCGGTGAATCCAGCCAACTGGCATCCATTCATCCCACCAAGCACCGATGTGCGTGGGCATTTCGGGTGGAGCGGAGTAATGCAGGGCGCAGGGATTGTGTTTTTCGCCTATATCGGTTTCGACGCTGTCAGCACAGCGGCGCAGGAAGCCAAAAATCCGCAGCGCGACATGCCAATTAGCATCATTGGCTCGCTGCTGGTCTGCACGGTGCTCTACATAGCAGTGTCGGCGGTGGCTACCGGCATCGTCCCTTACCTGCAACTGGATGTGCCGGATCCGATTGCCGTCGCCGCCGACCACGCAGGCGTAGGCTGGATGGCCTCGATAATCAAGCTGGGGGCCATCGCGGGCCTCAGCTCGGTTATTCTGGTAATGCTGTTGGGCCAGTCGCGGATTTTCTGGACCATGGCAGACGACGGCTTAATGCCAAAGTTTGTGAGCAGGGTGCACCCAAAATTCCGCACGCCGTGGATCACTACAATAGTGACAGGGGTCTTTGTCGCCTGTTTCGCGGCGGTTTTCACGGTGCGCGAAGCTGGCAGCCTCGTTTCTATCGGTACCCTGCTGGCCTTTGTGATCGTCTCAATTGGCGTTCTTGTACTGCGGCTGCGTGAGCCGAACCTGCCGCGAACATTCAAGACGCCGGCCGTGTGGTTCGTCGCACCGATGGGAGCCTTATCGGCGCTTTACCTCATGATCTCTCTGCCGTGGCTTACCTGGGAGCGGCTAATCTACTGGTTTGCTCTCGGCATAGTAATTTATTTCGGCTACGGCATCTACAATTCCAAGCTTGGTCCACGCAAGGTCCCCGGCGAGACAGGCTGGTCGCGTGCACTGAAAATCGCCGGTGTGATCTGGATTGTGTTCGGCTCGCTTGGTTCGATCTTGTGGCTGGCCCGTTATCGTATGGACTATATCCCTGGTCCACTCGGCATTGTTATCGGAGTGTCTGGGTTCGTACTCGCGTGGAGTCTGGGCGCCTTGCTAAACCTGGTTGCCCAAGTTTCCGATCACACGCACGCACGACACTTGATGATGGAAACACCAGGCGAAAGCTAGAATAGAAGTAATCCCCGCGCGACGTGTCAACGTTGAGAAAATGCTTCGCTGACAAATTAGAGCGACAACAGGCTTTAAGATCCAGCTGAGCTCCAGTCGCCCTTCAACCCCCTCGACGGGCTGGTTGCGCCTGGCTTGAGAAGCACTTCGGCCTCCTTCCGAAGCTTTTCGCTATCGAGCTGATTGAAAGCGCGCCGTGCATCGGCGAGTTCGGACAATGCAACACCCGCTCGCCGGAGAATTTTGCGCTCGTCGGGAAGTAACTTTTCGTATCTTCCGCTACTCACTGCGCGCGTTTGAAATCGAGAGATTACGGTCGCCAACGCATCGTCGTTCGCGGTGACAAACAAATCGATAAGCTGTTGAAACCTGAGATGGAACGGAATCGTAGCTAGATCCACGTGTTCCGCTTCAGACATTTCTCCGGGCGGGATCATAATCTCTTTCGACACCACCACTGAATGCCAGACGTCAGCGGGCTGGTAATATCCGATCTCAATGCGACAAGCACGATGCCGTTGCGACATTGTAACAAAATGTATTCCTGCCATCGGTTCGATCGCCGCTTCTTTCTCCGCCAGACCGTCTGCACAATGAACCCTGAGATGGACCCGTCTATCGATCGGCACCGTATTTTTGAAAATCGATGGCCAGTCAACATTCCAAAATGCGAAAATTGTCCGAGGGTCTCGTGCAATGGCGAGAAGGCGCGGTGAACCATAAAAGCGAGGCAATCCCAAGCTATTATTCAGATCGTGGGACCTCTCAGTTTCTACAAGAGGCACGACCGGTTTCCCGGAAATGTGGAATGTTTCTCTTGCCTTCATCTTCCACAACGTGGCTCAAATCGAGGATAAAGGCCAACCACAGATTTCGCGGCTAAAAATTCGGTTCCTTACAATCCTATCCCGATTCTTTTGGAACTTTTCCGCGCCTTTTTGCGCGTTTAACGCATAGTTCTCGCTTAACTGGGAATGACATGAGCGCAAAAATCGTGGGTCTCGAAGAACTTTCGGTGCGCAGCGAGCAATTGCGGGATGCCGGGAAAAAACTCGTAGCGACAAACGGATGCTTTGACTTGCTGCACGTCGGACATGTGCGCTACTTACAAGCTGCACGCGCGCTCGGTGATGTGTTAGCGATTGGTTTGAATGGCGATCGCTCGGTCCGTGAATTGAAGGGAAAGGGACGTCCGATTACTGCCGACCGCGAGCGTGCGGAAATTCTCGCGGCTCTACAGTGCGTGGACCTGGTCACAATTTTTCCAGAACTGCGAGCGACGCAGTTTATTGCTGCGAGCCATCCTGCGATTTATGTGAAAGGTGGCGACTACACGCCGGAAAGCCTCAACGAAGAAGAGCGCAACGTTTTGAAGGAGATCGGCGCCGAAATTCGAATCATTCCATTTGAGGCGGGCTATTCGACTTCGCGCCTGCTCGAACGAATATGCGAGAACAAGCCTTGAAAGTTGTGGCGCGTTCCGCAATCGATGTTCAGATATCGCTAGAGCTAGGATGAATTAGTGAAACAGCTGGCCATTGGAATTCTTGGGTCCGGAAAAGGAAGCAACTGCCGGGCAATCCTCGAACGTATCCGCTCAGGCGACCTGGCAGCGGAAGCACGTGTTGTAATCTCAGATGTCCTGGATGCGCCAATCCTCGACATAGCACGGGACTTTTCTGTCGCTAACGCATTCTTGCCGTCTGGCCAATTTCGCACCCGGCTAGAGCCGGAAGTGGAAAACGAGCTTGTAAACATGTTACGCCAGGCTGGTGTTGAACTTGTGGTTCTCGCCGGGTTCATGCGCGTGCTGCATGCACCGATGCTCAAAGCGTTCCCACGACGGATCATCAATATCCATCCATCGCTCCTGCCTAAATTTCCCGGACTCAAAGCTTGGAAACAGGCGCTCGCTGCGGGCGAACAGATAAGCGGTTGCACGGTGCATTACGTGGATGATAAAATCGATCACGGTGAGATCATTGCTCAGCGCGAAGTGCGGATCTTGCCTGATGACACGCCCGAAAGCCTGCATGCGCGAATTCAAGTTGCCGAGCGCGAGTTATACCCGGCTGTGATCGCGGAATTCTGCGAAAGATATCGAGCGGCGGGCTTGTAGTTTTCTAATCGAGCTTGCCAGTCGCAGGCTACGGTCCAAGTATCTCCTAGAGATGTTCGGCTTTTTGCTCACGGCTCAGCACTTCTTCCAACGCACCCGTCGGTTTCTTCTGCTCATAAAGCACGGCGTAAACCTGATCAATTATTGGCGTCTCGATTTTCAACTGCCGTGCGCACTCAAAAGCACTCCGCGCAGTGGGGATTCCCTCAGCCACCATCCGCATGGATTGGCTGATCTGCATAAGTGATTCGCCTCGCCCAAGACGTTTGCCGACTGTGTGGTTGCGGCTGCGCTCACTATAACAAGTCACAATCAGATCGCCCGTGCCGCTCAACCCATAGAAAGCTTGCGCGGTTCCTCCCATAGCCACTCCCAGGCGCACCAGCTCGGCCAATGATCGTGTTACTAAGGCCGCCTTGGAATTGTCGCCCAACCCGAGCCCATCGCTGATTCCCGCCGCGACAGCGAACACATTTTTCAAAGCGCCGCCCAGTTCGATGGAGGTGACCTCCTGGCTGGTATAGACACGGAAGCGCGGACTCCCCAGGATGCCTTGCAGATTCGTTGCGCACTCAGCTTCGTCGCAGCCAATCACGGTTGCAGTCGGAAAGTTTTGAACAACCTCCGCCGCGAGATTCGGCCCGGATAAGACGGCGACTTTCTGATCTGGGAAAAGTTCGCTTAAGATCTGACTCATGCGCATCCCGGTGCCGTGCTCGATCCCTTTCACGCAGCTCAGCAGCACCGCCCGACCATTTCCACTCACTTCTCGCAACTGGGTTGCAAGCTTTCGCAAGGCTGTCGATGGCGTCGCGAAAACAATCAGATCCGCGCCGACGCAATCAGTGAGCTTGGACGTGACATGCACCGATCCAGGTAATTTGAGCCCCGGAAGATAGTCGCTGTTCTCGCGGGTTTCTCGCATGCGCGTCGCGCGATCGCCGTCATGACCCCAAAGCGAAACCTGACGCCCATCTTTGCCCCACAACCAGGCCAAAGCAGTCCCCCAACTGCCAGCCCCGAGAATTGCTGTTTCGGCGATTTTCACTTTCGAGTAAAGCGCGGCTCCGTTCCGTGCATGAGTCGCGAAAGATTTGAACGATGACGCCAAATCACAACTCCTGCGAGACAAACCGACGAATAGAATAACAACTTTCCCGTGGTTCGATTCAGCCAGGTTGTTATCAGAATAATGAAAGGTAATGCAGCGGCAGCGGCAATCGAGGCAAGCGAAACATAGCGCGTAAGCCAAAAAGTCAGTATCCAAATCGCAACACCCACAAAAGCGGCAACCGGAGCCAACCCGAAAAGTGCCCCGGCTGAAGTGGCGACGCCCTTTCCTCCCTTGAAACGCAGCCATACGGGAAAAGAATGTCCGAGCACGCTCGATATCGCGGCGACGATCCCAAACATCTCTGGCGAGTTCCATTCCGGCTGAACTCGCGTAGCGATCAAGATCGACATCTTCACGGAACCGAAACCTTTCAAGAAATCTGCCGCAAAAACGGGATACCCATAACCCCTTCCGAGCGTTCGCATAACGTTGGTGGCACCGACGTTGCCGCTACCGCAGCTTCGGATGTCGATCCCTGCGATCCGACCTGCCAGATAGCCGAATGGGATCGATCCCAACAGATAGCTCCCGATCACTACGACGACAAACGTGAACATGGAAGCTTTATCCGGAATTAACGGTCCGCCTCCACGGCTGAGAAATTATATAACTTCTTCTTAGATAGCCATATAGATATTATTGCAACATCAGCCGGGGTAATCCCACTTAGTCGAGCTGCCTGCCCGAGCGAGGTGGGACGAGCAATGGCCAGCTTTTGTCTCGTCTCAGAGCGAAGACCAGGAATTTCATCATAATCGAGCCAATTTGGAATCACCTGTTGCTGCCTGCGCTCAAGCTGTCGGTTCTGGTCTGATTGCCGCGCCGCATAACCCTCATATTTGAAATCCGTTTCGACTAATTGCCAAATTGTGATCGGTACAAGGGAAAGAAGGTCCGATGGCAGGTTTGTGGCATCAAAGTTGGGTCTCTTGAATAATTGAGAGACCGGCACACCATTGAGCTTAGTTTGAGTGGCCAGCAGACGGGCCTGGTCCAGGAGTCGTGTCTTTTCCCTATGGCGAACCAAGCGTGTCGGGCTCACTAATCCCGAGTCGAATGCGCGGTTGGTTAGGCGCTGATCGGCGTTGTCATGTCGCAAAAACAACCGGTGTTCGGCCCGGCTTGTAAACATGCGATAAGGCTCTTCAGTGCCCTTTGTGACGAGATCATCGAGAAGAACTCCTATGTAGGCTTCGTCTCGTTCCAGTACTAGCGGAGAACGCCCCTGAATCTTTAGGGCTGCGTTGGCTCCGGCAACCAAGCCTTGAGCAGCCGCCTCTTCGTATCCAGACGTTCCGTTAACTTGGCCGGCAAAATACAACCCGGCGACCAACTTCGTTTCGAGGGTCGAGAAAAGCTGTGTTGGCGGAAAATAGTCGTATTCCACAGCATAGCCTGGTCGCATTATCTCGGCTCGCTCCAGAGCAGGGATCGAACGTAAAAATTCAAGTTGAACGTCATACGGCAGACTGGTCGAGATGCCGTTTACGTAATACTCCCTGGTGTGGCGGCCCTCGGGCTCAAGAAAGAGTTGATGCGATCTCTTATCTGAGAATTTTACAATCTTATCCTCGATGGACGGGCAGTAGCGGGGCCCGGTCCCTTTGATTTGCCCGGCATAGAGTGGGGACCGATCGAGATTCGCACGAATGACCTCGTGGGTCTGCTCAGTGGTATGGGTTATCCAGCAGGGCATTTGTTCCACGTGGAACTTTCCTGCGCAAACGCGGTTCAGCGTAAAGATATCCGCTTCACTGTCATCGATCTCCTCATCATAAAAGGAGAACGTGGCCGGTGGCTCGTCGCCCAGTTGGATTGCACATCGGGAAAAATCAATTGAGCGTGCGTTTAAGCGACACGGCGTGCCCGTCTTGAATCGCCCGACGTGGAACCCTAACTGCTGAAGATTGTCGCTCAGGCTCGAGCTGGCGTCGGCCATTCGTCCTCCAGGCTTCATAGCCTCGCCGACATGCAGGAGACCACGCAAAAACGTACCCGCCGTAATCACGACGCTTTGGGTAGCGATCAACAGCCCCAAATCCGTTTCCACCGCGACGACCTTGCCATCTTCCACAAGAATGCGGGAGACAGTTCCCTGTTTAAGGTCGAGATTGTCGGCCGACTCCAAAATGGCTTTCATGCGAAATTGATAGGCTTTCTTGTCGCATTGCGCGCGCGGAGCCCGGACCGAAGGTCCTTTCGCTCTGTTGAGCATTCGAAACTGAATCCCGGTTGCATCAGCGTTTAGGCCCATCACGCCGCCCATGGCGTCTATTTCGCGGACAATATGACCCTTGCCTAGTCCCCCGATGGCCGGGTTACACGACATTTGTCCAACTGTGTCCAGATTTTGCGTTAACATTAAAGTCCGGCATCCGATTCGTGCGGCGGCTAGTGCCGCTTCGATCCCAGCATGGCCGCTGCCGACAATCAGTACGTCGTATTCAGTCGGCAACTTAACATTCATACACAATGTAACTATTTTATAACCAACGATTTATATGAATACGTTCGTCGGCATTCGCTTCTTGTCTGGCTCCTGTCGAATTGTGCGAGGTTTGTATTGCAGCGTATGCCATTCGGCCGAGTACTATCAGAAGCAGTGCCGTTGTCAGAAACGCGCCGCCCCATATCCAATATTCAATCATGCGAGGATAACTTTTCCCGCGCATAATACGTACCGCAAACTGACCCAGGGTTCCGGCATAAACGTACAAAAAAAGACCAGGTGCCCGCCCGATCGAAGCCCAAAGCATGTAGCTGCCAAACCGGATTCGCGTTATGCCGTAGAAATAGTTCAGCAAGCTAGTCGGGAAAAGTGGATGCAGTTGACTCAACAGAATAATCTTCCAGCTCTCGCGCTCCACCGCAGGTCCCAATACGCGCAGCGTTGCGTTACGTGAAAGTTTTTGCTGAAACCATCGCCGGGCGATCCATCGGCTCAGAGCAAAGGAAACTGCTGTAGCAACGAGATTACCCAACAGTACTATTAAGAATCCCCACCACAATCCAAAAAAGAAACCTCCGCCGACAGCAAGAATGCCACCGGGAAGAAGAAGAATATTACAAGCAGCGAAAAGCAGCGGGTAGCAAACGGCTCCCCAGGTACCCCAGCTCATCACGCGCTGTTGCGATACCTCGATAAAACTGACGATTGGAAGGAAGCGCGAAAGAACAATTGCGAGTACAATTGCAACAACGAGCGCTCCAACTTGCCAGCAAATCGCGCGGCTGAGCTTCAACACCCGGAAATTCTGCTCGCGTCACTGGCTTCGCGCAAATCTCGCGAGTTGCGTTTTCGAGGCGAGAAATCCGTATCGCCTAACTAGACACTCGAGGGCTCTGGATTCCGACGACGCGGAATACCAAGACTGTCAAAGATCACCCGCGTGGCGTCGGAACGGTTGAGTGTATAGAAATGAATGCCGGCGACATCGTTGTCCAGCAGATCGTGACATTGTTCTATCGCGAAATGAAGGCCAACGCGCTTGACCATCTCCGGATCTCCTTGGCAACGCTGTAGAGCGCGCAGCAACTTTGCAGGGAAGCGTGCGCCGCCGGCCAGCTCAGCAATGCGTTTGAATCCACCAATGGAAGTAACCGGCATGATGCCAGCGATGATGGGTATTTGAATGTTCGCGAGTGCACAGCGTTCGCGAAAATCGAGAAAGTCGCGGTTATCGAAAAATAGTTGGGTGACGACGTAGTCAGCTCCGGCATCTACTTTTGCTTTAAAGTAATCCATTTCGAGCAACCGATTCGGCGTCGCGGGATGCCCTTCAGGAAAGCCGGCTACTCCGATACCGAAACCACGGCGGTCCGGATGCGTGCCGGACTCATTGAATCGCCGAATGAATTTAACCAAATCGATTGCATGTTGGAACGAGTCCTGCGATTTATGGTAGGCAATTCCCAGCGGTCTGTCGCCGCCTAGCGCGAGAATGTTCCCAATCGCAGACTTGGCATATCGAAGAAGAATCTGTTCGATCTCCTCTTCGTTATGGCAGACGCACGTAAGATGAGGAATCGGGTCGAGCTTTGTCGTGTGTTGAATGCGCTCCACAAGATCGTGCGTCAAATCACGCGTCGTGCCGCCAGCACCGTACGTCACGCTGACAAAGTGTGGCGTATACGATTCGAGGTCCCGAATGGTTTGATAGAGAGTCTCGACCGCCTCCGTAGTTTTCGGTGGAAAGAACTCGAACGAAAACGTCGGAGAATCGCCGCCCATGATGTCGGTAATGTGCATAGACTCCGGCCCCTACCTTCGTTCCTGCCGCGACTTTCGGTCAACTCAGCCAAACCACATTTTTGGTGACGTATCCGTCGTGAACCGTTATGGCTCTAGGCTTGCTTGTTCGCACCCACCCTTCCAAAGAGCGATTCTTCGGAACTCAATAGCCAAACGTCAACCCACAGCATTCGCGTCACGTCGACGTTGTAGCTAATCATGGCACAATGGCGATGACCCGCGCCGGAAACCCTGAGCCGCCTTTTGGTTTTGGAAAGCTCACTATCGCAATTGCGCCGGCTTCCGGGACCTGATCGAGATTCGTAAGGAGCTCGATCTGATAATGGTTTGTACTGAGAACGTACGTTTCAAGTGAGTAATCATCCTTACTGGCCGCGATTCCTGGATCTGTATCTGTTGTTTCGTGACCTGACGCCGTAATCTTGCGCTCTTGGTAGAGATACTTCAAGGCAGGCAAACTCCATCCGGGGTAGTGCGCGACACCATTGATATCTTTGTTTTCCATCTTTGCCCCATCAGGCCAGCGCTTCGACCAATCGGTCCGCATCGCAACAAACGCACCGGCAGGGATTGGTCCGTGTTGTTTCTCCCATTTTTTCACCCGCTCGAGCGATAGTGTGTAATCTGGATTTTTCGCAACCTCCTCATGCACATCTATGACGACCAGGGGCAGCACCATTTCTTTCGGATCGATCTGATCTACGGTTCGAAGCCCCTTTATAAAATGAGCAGGCGAATCGACGTGCGTTCCCCATTGGCCGACGTGTGTATATAATTCGCAAAAGAAACCTGTTCCCATGACGTCGGGACGTTTCTCGTACCAGTAAATTGTCTTGCGAACCTCATCGGGGAACCCCGGCCAGCGAGGGATTCCCGGCGCGAACTCATGCGTCAGGTCCACGTATTGTTTGTCTGCAAGAATCTGTTGAATTTGCCAAAGAGACGGCTTGTCGGCACTCCATGCCGATGGAAACGCAAGGGCACACACGGCCACACCGAATAGCAACGCCTTTTTAATACGCATGTAGGCTTGTTAAAGCATTTATAGTTAAGAGGCCAATATGTTCGAATAACTTTGAATAAGTTCCGTCCTTCTTTGAAAAAGCCACATCTGTCGGCGTTTCATGTTGACCTTATAAACAGCTCATTCAGGTGGTGAAACACGAGGCCAACACACCGTGCATGGTCCCGACTTATTCCCAATTAGAAGAAGACTGGAAGAAAACTAAAGCTTACATCCAAATCATTACTGGTTGTGGAAAACTTTTTGACGCTGAAAAACGGAACGAAAACCGATTGTGCTACTGGAAACAACGACAAAATGCTGCCGAAACAGGTTCTACTCGAGAAGACAGCAACCCTGCCAAACGGATACGAATACCAAGCTTTTGAACACGACAGTCTTTTCGAGCATGCCACCTGGGCTTATGCGTTCTGCCGCGAACATCTTTTCCGTGATGATACAAGGCGCATTGTCACAGCTCTATGGCCAGAGGAACATCCTGCCCCGGGAACGACTCTGATTGAACTTGGATGCGGCCCTGGATTCTACTCGTGCCGGCTAGGAGAGCGCTTTCGGGAGATGTCAATCACCGGGGTGGATCGTTCTGCGAAACAAGTACAATGGGCCAGCGAGCGAGCCGAGGAGCTTCAGTTGACCAATTGTTCCTTTAAACGAGTCAACGCTCTGAAGTTGTCGTGTTCCGATGCTGCCTTCGATGTGGTCCTGTCTTCGCGATTGCTCACTATTCTGCCTGAACAAGCAGGCGTCATCGCGGAAATGTATCGCGTGTTGAAGCCAGGCGGTCGCTGTTTCGTTGCCGAACCTCGCTACGCCTTGTGGGCGTCAATTCCACTTTTGGCAATGTGGCTTCTAGTGGGATTAGTTCCATCTGGAAATGGTTATCGGGAGCCATTCAAAGCCACGGTGTTTTCTGTTGAAGGATTCGCGAACCTTTTCGCGACGCACCCATGGAAAAAGTTAAGGACGTGGAAGGATGGCCGCTACCAGTACGCTCTTTGCGAGAAAGAATAGCAATCGGCAGCGCAACGAATGAGAAGGGGACATCGCGTTGTTGATCCGGATAGAGCAGCTAAAGATTTTGCCGGTTGTACTGCATTGGCGCTGATGACCAAGGCGCCGCGCCCAGGAAACGTAAAGACACGTCTTGTCCCGCCGCTTACAAATGAGGAGGCAGCGCAGCTCACAAGGTGTTTTCTGCAGGATACAGGCGCTACGATTTCTGTTTGCTGTAGTGGCTTAACTGGTGCGAAATCAGGGCCAATCGCACGAGGGATTGCGGTTTACACGCCGGTCGGTGCCGAAGCGGACTATGCAGGTGTTTTGCCGGCCGACTTCAGTTTGCTGCCACAGCGTGGCGAAAATTTCGGTGAACGCCTCTTTTTTGCAGCTGGGGACTTGTTCAAGTGCGGTTTCGACAGCGTTTGTTTGATTGATTCTGATAGCCCGACCATTCCTGCTGAGAATTTTACCAAAGCTATCGAACTCCTTTCGTTGCCGGGGAACCATATCGTTCTGGGACCCTGCGACGACGGTGGTTACTATTTGATTGGATTAAAACAGTTGCATCAAGGAGTCTTCGAACAAATCGATTGGAGTACCGAGCGCGTTTTGGAGCAGACAATAAAACAAGCGACCCAAATCGGTGTCGGTGTTCATGAGTTGGCTCGCGGATTGGACGTCGACGATCACGCCGCGCTGCGTCGGCTTTGTAGCGAACTGCTTGGCAAAAATGCACGAGACAATGTGGCGCCTCAGACTCAACAATTTCTGCGCAAACTTATCGCGCGCGATGGTTCGGGGCGTGTTTGGTCGGCGTAAGCCCCGCGCTTTTGCGTGCCGAATTCCGAGAGCAACTGACGCTGTTGCCCTACAACAGCTACATGGCTAGCCTCACAGTCGCATGGCAAAGCGCGCATTAGTTACCGGCGGTGCGGGCTTAATCGGCTCACATGTCGTGGATGTTCTCGTGAATGATGGCTGGGAAGTCCGGGCACTCGATAATCTGGAACCGCAAACTCATCGTCGCGGAAAGCCGGCCTGGATCAACAGGAAGGCGGAGTTCGTTCATGGTGATTTGCGTGATCGTGATACAATTGCTGCCGCGCTGGACAAGATCGACGTCGTTTTTCACCAGGCAGCCTATGGCGGGTACATGCCTGAGATCACAAAATTTGTGCACGTGAATTCGCTCGGCACTGCCCAGATGCTCGAAGTGATCCGCGAGAAGGCTTTGCCGGTTAAGAAGGTCGTTGTTGCCAGCTCGCAGGCTGTTTACAGCGAAGGGGCCGGCGATTGTCCGAAACATGGATTGGTTTTTCCGGCGGTGCGCCCGGTGGAACAATTGCGCAAAGGCGATTGGCAGGTGCATTGCCCACTCTGCGGCGCGATCACAACGAGCGTTCCCACTCCGGAAAATGCGCCGGTCGGTGGAGAAACCGTTTACGGCCTGACGAAAGTTGATCAAGAGCGGCTGGTCCTCCTATGGGGAAAACAACTTGGTATTCCCACGGTCGCGCTGCGATACTCCTGCACATACGGGCCGCGCCAGTCGATCTTTAATCCGTATACTGGCGTGATCGCGATTTTTTGCACGCGTTTGCTGAACAATTTGCAGCCTGTGCTTTACGAAGACGGGGAGCAGACGCGGGACTTCTCATTTGTGAACGACATCGCCCGCGCGAATTTGGTCGCCGCGGAAACGGACAAGCTGGACGGACTGCCGGTGAACATTGGCAGCGGCCGCGGCACGCCGATCCGCGAAGTCGCTGAACAACTTTCCGATGTCCTAAAAATCGACATTGCGCCTGAGATCAATGGCGAATTTCGCCCCGGCGAAATGCGCCATCTCATCAGCGACACCACGCTCGCTCGCTCGGCGGGATGCAAACCAACTGTGGATCTCAGTGAAGGCATCCGTCGTTACATCGATTGGATCCGCGCCCAATCAGACATTCGCGATTATTTCAGCGAAGCCAGCGAAATTTTGAAGAACAAAGGCATTGTTCATCGAGTAGGGAGATGAACATCACAGCCACCATTCCGGATTTCAATGCGCCAGTTGTCGAGCATGCCCGCACGGATTTTCCATTACTCGATGCAGGCATGATAGTGGGGGAAGCCCTGGAGCGCATTCGGCGTGAAGGCGTAGGTGAACGCGTGATCTACTTTTATGCGATCGATGAACAGGAGCGGCTGGTTGGCGTGGTTCCTACTCGCCGTTTGCTGACGGCGCCGCTGGAAATGCCGTTGCGCGAGATCATGGTGCCGCGCGTGGTGGCTGTTCCCGCGACCGCAACGATTCTCGAAGCCTGCGAATTTTTTGTGCTCTACAAATTTCTGGCGTTCCCGATCGTGGACGAGCAACGCCGTGTGGTGGGCATCATCGACGCCAATCTTTTTGCCGAAGAAATTTTGGAGGCAGGCGATACTGAATCCCGGCAGACTGGAAGTCATATTGCGCAGCTCAGCCCGGAGTTTTTTGAGGCGCTCGGCTTTCACATCGAACAGATCCGCGGTGCGTCGCCCTGGCGTATTTTCCGATTCCGTTTTCCATGGCTGCTGGTCACGGTCGGCGGTGGCACGCTTTCGGCGATCCTCGCCGGCTTTTTTGAAACGACACTGGCGCACAGTTTAGTGCTCGCGTTCTTTCTCACGATGGTACTGGGGCTAAATGAAAGCGTCAGTATGCAATCGATGAGTGTGACGATTCACGCGTTACGGTCTGCTCAAGTCACTTGGCGCTGGCTTGCTACCGCGTTTCGTCGCGAGTTGATCACTGCGCTTTTGCTCGGTGCCGGGTGCGGGCTGGTCGTCGGCTTGGTGGTTTGGATATGGCGAAATGACGGTCCTGCCGCAATAGTCATCGGCGGCAGCATCGCCCTTTCGCTGGTCACGGCGAGTGGGTTTGGCCTGGGGGTGGCGTCGCTTCTTCACCGGTTCGAGCTGGATCCTAAAATTGCGGCAGGACCGATCACGCTAGCCCTGGCGGATTTTTTTGCGCTGGTGATTTACTTTACGGGCGGGTGGCTGGTTTTGCGATGAGCAGCATCTCAGTCATTATCCCCGCGTTGGATGAAGAGGAACCGATCGCGGGCGTTGTGCGTGAATGTTTCGCAACTGGTTTGCCCAACGAGGTGATTGTCGTTGATAACGGGAGCGCCGATCGAACTGCTGAGCGCGCGCACGAAGCCGGCGCGCGTATGGTGACCGCGCCGCGTGGATACGGACGCGCTTGCGCCGCCGGCATTCGTGCGCTTTCGCCCGGATGTGACATTGTAGTTTTTCTCGATGGCGACGGCAGCGACGTACCCGCTTTCATGAATCAGCTTGTTGATCCCGTTAGGCGCGGCACGCACGATTTCGTGATCGGCTCGCGCACGCGCGGACAACGCGAACCCGGCAGTATGAATCTCCAGCAAATTTTTGCCGGACGACTCGCTGGATTGATTTTGCGATTTCTCTACGGGGTTCGTTACACGGATATGTCTCCATTTCGCGCCATTCGTCGCGATGCACTCGAACGACTCGACATGCGCGAGCAGACCTATGGCTGGAATCTGGAGATGCAGATGAAAGCCGCGCGCGACGGGCTGCGCGTTCTCGAAGTTCCTGTAAACCATCGCAGGCGTGCCGGTGGCGAATCCAAGGTGTCAGGCACGTTCCGCGGGACATTTGTAGCCGGTTCTCGCATCGTTGCGACATTGGTGCGCGTCGCCGTCGGGTAGTCGATTCCATCTAGAAGTTCCCGAGTTTTTGTGTAGCGTGGCCCAATGCTTTCGATGCTTGATCTTGAGAGATTTCGCACCACGCCGCTCACCCGTGAACCGTTTGAGTTTCTAGTCGTTCCAGAGTTTGTAAGGGTTGAGGCACGGGCTGCAATCGATAAGGATTACCCCGAAGTTGGCCGGGCAGGTAGCTTTCCGCTTCGAGAGGTGACTTATGGTCCGGGATTTGCCAAGCTGATCGAGGAGATGCGCAGCGAAGAGTTTCGCGAGGCGTTTGAAGAAAAGTTTAACATCGACCTGACCGCCCGCCCGGACATGATCACCGTGCGCGGGCGTTGTAGCGACAAAGATGGCAAGATTCACACCGATTCTGAGACGAAGATCATCACTATCCTTGTTTACATGAATTCGGCTTGGGAATCGTCCGGTGGCCAGCTTCGATTACTGCGATCCGGGACGAATCTGGAAGACATCATTCTTGAAGTGCCGCCGACTGAAGGCACGCTGCTGGCATTTCGACGCAGCAATAACTCATGGCATGGTCACAAGCCATTCGCTGGCCCGCGCCGCGTCATTCAGTTCAACTGGGTCACTAGCGAGGCGGTGGTGCGGCGCGAGCAAAATCGGCATCGGTTTTCCGCGTGGATGAAAAAACTCCGCGGCGCACTGTCACGCGAAAAACAGGCCGCCTAATCCGACTCGAGCGCTAAGGACATCTGAATTTTGACGTTGGGCGTTAAAAACCCCTTTGTGAACGGTCAGGTTGAATCCCCAAAGAATTCCGACGCATTGGCACTGCAATCAGCCGAATTCTCGAGGATTTTGCTGATTAAACCTTCGGCGTTGGGCGATGTGGTGCATACACTGCCGGTGCTTGTGAAACTGCGTGCGCGGTATCCGCGGGCACGGATCGATTGGCTGATTACGCCGGAAAACGCGGAAGTCGTCCGTTACCATCCTGCGCTCTCCAACGTCGTTCTCTTTGCGCGCCGCGATTTTTCAAAGCGCGGCCGTCGCTGGAGTGCGTTTCTGTCGTTTTTCGATCTGCTCAAACAAATTCGGCATGCGAGATACGAGTTGGTAATTGACATGCATGGCCAGGTGCGTTCGGCTTTTTTTGCTCTCATGAGCGGCGCGCGTGTGCGCATTGGATTTGATCGGCCCATCAGGCGCGGTGTGACAATCTCCGCTGAGCACGATCTCAAGAATATCCCTAACCATGGCTGGCGCGGCGCGCGCGAAGGTTCGTGGATAGCTTACACGCATCGCATTCCCATTCCGACGCTCGATGTTCACGCGATCGATCGTTACCTTTGGGTAGCGCCGTTGCTTGGTCTGGATGATAATCCGCCCGATCTCACTATTCACCTGTCGCCGCAGGCTTCCGACAGGGTAAATCGATTGCTGGAGGAGCACGGCGTGCTGGCGTCTAAACCGCTTGTCGTCCTTGTGCCTGGCACAATTTGGGAGACCAAGCATTGGACAATTGAAGGATTCGCTGGTGTTGCGCGGCAATTTGTTCAGGATGGATTTGCAGTCGCTTTGGTGGGCACCGTGCGCGATCAGCAGCGATGCCGACAAATCGCCGCTGCAGCCCCCGGGACATGCGATCTTTCAGGAAAGACAACGCCCGGAGATTTGGCGGCCCTTATTCGACGGGCCGAAGTCGCTATCACCAACGATTCCGGCTCGATGCATGTTGCCGCATCGCTTGGCAAACCGATGGTCAGTGTCTTCGGCCCGACCAATCCGGTTCACATCGGTCCTTACCAGCGACCGGAATCGGTCGTGCGGGTGGATTTACAATGTTCGCCATGCAATTACCGTCGCTTGAGCCAATGCCCGTTTGATCACGCCTGCATGAAGCAAGTTACTTCCACCATGGTAGTGGAGCGTGCGCGGAAAATTCTTTCAGCTGCAAAAAGCCATCCAGAAGGTGTAGCGGCCTTTGTGTCAAACGCTGAGTGAAGAACCAGCGCTTGGCATAAGCTATTCTACAACTCATATTCGCCCTGAGTGAGTACAACGAAGGCAATTTTCGCTGGGCTATTTGCTGGATTGCTCGCCGGAATCGCGATGACAACGGCAATGTTGCTGCTTGCTGTGCTGGGCGTGGCTACACCGCTGGTAATCATCGGCGATCGCCTTTCGGTTTTCATCCCGCCCGGTCCGTTTCTTTCCCTTATGGGCAAGGTCGGCGGTTACAATCATCTCAAGCAACTCGGCGTTGGCTCGACGATAGCCGGTCAACTCCTCGTCGGTGCAATAGGCGGCGCAATCTTTGGGTTGTTCTCCCGGCGCAATCCTGCGCGAACTTCAGCGCTTTGGACCATGTCGATCTTCGTTTTTTTACCTATCGTTGTGTTTGCGATCGCGCTTTGGCCGGTTTTGGGCACTAGTTACATTGGCCTGCCCATCGGCGCCGCGCGTCTGGTCACGCTGGTCGGTTTCGCTCTGTGCGTTTTTGTGTTCGAGCGCACGCTCGTCACTAGCTTTCGATTTCTCACGCAACGAAGAATCGGAAAAGGGGACTACGAATTCAGTCCGCAGATGGGCCGGCGTGCTTTTGTGCTGGGCGCAATCGGAGCTGCAGTTACGGGCGGCGGCATTGCGTTGGCTCGCAAACTTTATCGTGCTGCGACGTTTAGTTATGACGGCACGCAGTACAAAGGCCGTATCGTTCAGCCGATCACGCCTAACGAATTGTTTTATTGTGTGACGAAGAATGTGGTCGATCCGCGAGTGGACGTCGATCTTTGGCACCTTGAGATAGGTGGTCTCGTGAAAAACGCCGCCACCTGGCGGTTGGACGATCTATTGGGATTCACGACGAAGGAACAGGAAACAACGCTGATGTGCATTAGCAACGGTTTGGATGCGGGACTGATCAGCAACGCTGTCTGGAAAGGGTTTCCGTTGCGGGACGTTCTGGATCGGGCCGTGCCGCTCTCCGGTGCCGCGCGCGTGCGCTTTCATGGCGTCGATAATTACACTGATACGATTCCGCTCGAGAAGGCCTTGGAACCGACCACCGTGCTTGCTTATGAAATGAACGGTGCGGAGTTGCCGGATCGACACGGGTACCCGTTACGCCTCATCGTCCCGGGTTACTTCGGGGAAAAACATGTGAAATGGCTTACCCGAATCGACGTGACCGACGCGAGCGCGAAAGGATTTTACGAAGCACAAGGCTGGGGACCCGATTTCATCACGCCGACAAGATCGAGAATTGACGTGCCTGACACTTGGTCGTCGTTTTCGTTAGGCAAGTTGAACGGGCCGATTGAAGTGAAGGGGATTGCATACGGTGGTGATCGTGGTATCTCGCGCGTGGAATTTAGCAGCGACGGTGGCAAATCTTGGCGTGACGCCGAAATCTATTATTCCGGCGGCAATCTGGCGTGGTCTCTCTGGAAAACTGAGTGGATGCCAGATGCAGCCGGCTATTACACGCTAGTCGTCCGGGCCACCGACGGAAAAAACGATGTGCAAAGATGGGAAGAAGACAGAGGCCCATTTTCCGGTGTAGCGGGCCTTCATGAAATTGGCGTGAACGTGACGGCGTAACTGGCCTTTCTTCACGCATCTGGCGTGTCATGTGACTTCGCCGCAATGACTTACTGAAGCATAAATGACAACGCCGTCCCCGCGGCAACAACTTGCGGTGTGTGCTAAGTTTTATTGATGGAAAGACTGATCATTATTGGAAGCGGCTGCGCCGGATTGACAGCAGCGATTTACGCCGCGCGCGCGGACCTGAGCCCGTTAGTGCTGGAAGGTCGCCATCCCGGCGGACAACTCTCGACCACTACGCTCGTTGAAAATTATCCCGGTTTCCCTGAGGGAATCGATGGGCCTCAGCTCATCCTGAACATGCACAAACAGGCTGAGAAATTTGGCGCCCGGTTTTCATACGCCGAAGCGACTGATTTCGATGTCAGCAATCGGCACATTCGGGTCAAAGCCGACGATGAATGGTTGGAAACGGAAGCGCTGATCATCGCCAGTGGGGCGTCCGCGCGATATCTGGGACTCGAGAACGAACAGAAGCTAATCGGTCACGGGCTGACTTCATGCGCAACCTGTGACGGCGCATTTTACAAGAACGTGCCGGTTTGCGTCGTCGGTGGGGGCGATTCTGCTGCGGAGGAATCATTGTTCCTCACCCGCTTCGCTTCGAAGGTCTATTTGATTCATCGACGCGATAAGATGAGGGCTTCCAAAATCATGCAGGACCGCGTCTTTGCGAACAGGAAGATCGAACCGATCTGGGACACTGTCGTAACCAAATACATTCCGGACGAAAAAGGCGAAATGCGCGCTGTGCGTTTACGCAACGTGAAGACAAATGAAGAGCGGGAACTAGCCGTGGCCTGTGTGTTTGTGGCGATCGGCCATGATCCCAATACCAAAGCGTTTCGACGTAAACTCGACATGGACTCGGACGGTTATCTGTTCACGAAGAATCTTGCCGAGAGCAGACACCCTGGTGTGTTCGTGGCGGGTGACGTGGCCGATCGCGTTTACAAGCAGGCGGTAACAGCAGCCGGCTCAGGATGCGCCGCGGCCATGGACGCCGAGAAATACCTGAGCGAACGGGGATCCGATACTTGATTGCTCGTCGCGCAATCGTCGCCTTTTCTTGTCATTCCAACGGAGTCGAGAAATCTCTAACCTTTCTCGCTCCAACGGGCAGCCGTCAATCAGAGATGCTTCGACTTCGCTCAGACTGACAAAAACGTGAAAATTTGCGACCTGACGCAGTTTTACTCTCCTCTAAGCGGAGGAGTAAAACGCTATTTACACGAGAAAATTGCGTACATCAGCAACGGTTCGTCTGACAATGCGCACGTGCTCATTGTTCCCGGCTCGAAAACAGAGGTGATAACAAATGCGCGGTCACGAGTTTATTCGATTCGCTCGCCATTGGTGTCGAGGAGCTCGCGGTATCGTGCGCTGCTGAATCTTCGCGCCATCGAAGAAATCCTGGAGCGCGAACGTCCAGACCTAATCGAATCGAGCGATCCGTATCAGATCGGATGGAAAGCGATTGCGGCCGGTCGCGCGCTGAGAGTGCCGGTGGTTGGTTTTTATCACTCCCATTTTCCGGAGGCGTATTTGCGCGGGGGCACGAAGTTTCTTGGCAAACGTGGGACGCAACGAGCCATGAAATTGACGCGTGCTTATGTGCGCAAACTATACAATCGCTTTCACGCTACGCTGGTGCCCTCTGAAACGCTGAGCGACCTGCTTTCCGAATGGGGTGTGCGCAATGTGCGACCCGTGCGGCTCGGGGTGAACACTGGCATTTTCAAGCCTGTCCCGCATGACGGAGCCGCGACTCGTGGATCGTTAGGCGTCTGCCGCGAACAGACATTGCTTCTCTACGCGGGGCGATTGGCCAGAGAAAAAAACACGGAAACGTTATTCAGAGCATTCGAGCTCTTGCAGCAACGGGGCCAGAACAAATTTCATCTGTTGGTAATTGGTGACGGGCCGCTGCGGAACAAAGTGCAAAAGTTGTTGCGGCGTATGGGGAATGTTTCTTGGATCCCGTACTGCGCGGACTCGCGCGATCTTGCTCGTTACTATCGCGCCGCAAATCTTTTTGTTCATCCAGGCGTCCAGGAAACGTTTGGACTTGTGGCGCTGGAAAGTCAGGCATGCGGCACACCGGTTGTAGGAATTCGCGGGAGTTACATGGATCACATTATTTGCCACGACCAGAAATCGTGGGCCCAGAAGAACAGCCCGGATGCGTTGGCTGACGCAATCGAAGATTTTAGCGCTAAAAAATTGGCGGCTTTTGGGAAGACCGCCGCGGGCGCAACGGAAAAACTCTATAGCTGGCCGCGAGTGTTTGAGGAACTGTTTTGCATTTATCGCGAGGTTCGCGCAAACTACCGCCGATTTTAGATGGTGAACGACGACCACAAGCCGTTCCTTATTCGTGGCTATCGCAGATCGGACCGCGAGGCGGTAAGAAAGCTCTGCTGCGATACCGGATTTCTTGGCGACCCGATTGATCCCGTTTATGAGGATCGAGAATTGTTCGCTGATTTTCTCACGAGCTATTACACCGATCACGAACCGGGATCGTGTTTTCTTCTGGAGGTCGACGGCGAAATTCGCGGTTACCTTCTGGGCTCACGCAAGCCTCTGCGGAACCAGCTCTACGCATTGTATCAAAATGTTTGGCTCTTTTTCCGCGCGCTGACACGCTATTTCCGTTACAGTGGGCGCTCGCGCCGTTTTGTTCGGTGGATCCTGGTGCACGGATGGCGTGAAGTGCCGGCGGCGCCGCGGCGCACACCGCATTTTCATATCAACCTGCTGCCGGATGCTCGGAAAGTTTCGACAACCCGCGCCCTGATGAGCGCGTATTTAAGTTATCTTTATCGCTCCGGCGAAAAACGCGTTTACGGCCAGATCATTACGTTCGAAAGCCGGCGCGGAGAAAAAATGTTCGAACGCTACGGGTTCAAGGTGCTTAATCGAGCAGAGATCACCAAGTACAAGGCAATCTATCCTAAATCAGTTTATCTCAGCACCGTGATCAAGAACCTGGAGACGGCAGAGCCGCTGTGCGTCACGACGCGCCCACGTTTCTAGCGTCGGGAACTTGTTCCAAGCGGCGCTGTGCGTTAATCCCGGTCCGCATTTCGCCGGCATAACTCAGCTGGTAAAGTCGTTGGTTCGCTCGATGAATTTCCATAGTGCTTCAATGCATTAGCCTTCGTCGCTGACACGATTGGTTATGTAAAACGATTTGCCGCTCCGAGCACCGAACCGGGGCCAAGTCGCCTAGAGCGTCAACAATATCGTCGACATCAAGACGGCACGTGTGGTCGACGTCAACGTGCGCGAGGCAAATAGTGCCGCTGTTACTTATGAGAAATGTGCCTGCGACCGGCAGCTCTTTCTTGCCCGCGTGGCCGGTGGGATACTCAAGTCGATGGCCGAACAACCGGTGCAGTTCGAGGAGGTCACTGTTACCTTCAACGATAAGACCAAACTGTCGGATCACTTTGTCTCCCTCGTCGCTCAACACCGGTAAGGCGTGCTGGCTCTTTATCTGGGCGGAAAGTAAATCGTCCGCGAGATCCGGAGAGATGGCGACAACTTGTGCGCCCAGTTCACGCAACTCCGCCAAACGCCGCTGAAACCCGCGCAGGTGCAGGTCGCAGTAGGGACACCAGTTGCCGCGGTAGAAAACAACCACCACATGTCCTGTACGAAGGAGAGAGTACAAGCGCACCGCGTTACCGTCTGTATCTGGCAAAATGAAGTCGGGCGCAGAGTCGCCGACCTTGACCAACGTTTTATCCATGCGGGTCTTCAGGTCAGCTTTGCGCGCGGCACGCGTCTTAATGAATAGACCTTTACCACGACGGTTTTCGGTCCCGTGAACCACAGCCTCTCTTTCACTTTCGCGACGGCTGGCCACCACGACCTTTGGTCCAGAGTTGGCAAACACGAAAGCTGTGGCGGTTCCAATTGATGAGGCTCCGTTGATAACAACCGGGGCTTTGTTTTGTTGCAAGGCATTCACTCCTCCTTCCTAAATGTGTGGTTACCCTCTTCTAAGAATTTTGAGGGCAGACATTTCAGGAGATTTGAAGTTTCTCTTGAAACTAGATGAGCGCGGTGCGGTCAGAGGGGCACCAAGGCCTTTAATTATGGTTTAGTGGCGGACGGAGCGAGGCGCTGAACCAGCGCTTGAAAACGTGGATCGTCTCGCAAAGGATCCCAGAGAGGGTTTAGTTTAAAATCGCCGTATGTCGGCTGAGCTAAAACGTTCCTGCCGGCTGGTTGGCCAATGAAGGGTTCTAAAGTAGCAATGGCGCGGTCGCGCTGGCCAGTCCATGCATACACGATCGCCAAATTGCAATCTCCGATTGGCGCATCTGTGGCAGAGTTCTTCATCTGTTCCCGTGCACGGAGCGCCTCGGCGAGAGCCGATTCGTAGTGCTCCAACCCGGCATCGATAATTGCAAGGACACCCAGTTTGCGACCGTTGCCCGGATCGGCCGCGACTGCATTCTCAAGGTCTGCGCGAGCTGTCAGAAAAGCTGCTTGGGAGGCAGATTTGTTTTCACGAAGTCGCTCCGCCAATGCTTGGAACCACGCTTTCGGATAAGACACGCTGGTGTTAGTGATTCGGGGTAGATCGGTGGCTTCCAAGGTGCGCAGTATCGTTTCCGCATCGCGATCGCCCAAAGCCAGCGTCAGTCCAATTAGGATCTTGTCATGTTCCGTAAGATCATTTGCTGCGGCGCGCTCTGCCAAAGCGACGCGCAACGGGCGCGGATCGGCACGCTCCTCGAGCGGTCCAAGCGCTCCTTCCAATGGCAAATCTCCAGGATGCTCGGGGTCGCTGGCAATCATTTGCCTGATGAGATGGTCGTAATCCCCGTAACGCCGCATCAAGCGATAAGTCTCCGCCACAATGAAAGCGCTATTGTCGACGCGTGGCTCCAGCGCCATCGCACGCGCGAAGCCTCGAACAGCATCGTCCCATCGCCCCTGGCTACGCGCGACGCGCGCCGCGATCATCTCAAGCTCAGCGTTGTTTGGAAGAGTGCGCCGCGCCAGGTCCGCCTCAGAAACGGCTTGCTTATAATCTTTGGTGACGCGAAAAAAATGATACGCCTGCGCCAGATGCAGTTCGCCAGCGTCCGGGTCGATGCTGCGGGCGTTTTGAAGTGCGATCTCGGCAAGGCTGCGATGATCGACTGCTAATTCTTCGGGACTTGCGCCTGTCTGGTTGCTGAAGAAAAAGCCGTGCGCCTTTGCCAGTTCGCAGTATGCGAGGAGGAACCTGGGGTCTCGTGCAACCGCTTTCTCAAGTAAATCGATCCTGCGCAACGCATCCCGGCGCGCGGACGCTTCATCGCGAAAGCTGATGGGACCATCACGAGCGCGCAAATAGAGTTCGTAAGCCTCCGCATCCCGTGTCGGCGGCTGATTCAACGCTGACTCTTCGCGGGCCGAAAGTTGTGTTCGCAACCTGGCAGCGACCGAGCGCGTGATTTCATTCTCCAAAGCGAACACATCTCTGATCGGCTGTTCGTACGTTCCAATCCAGGGGTGGTCGCTGTCACGACTATCCACGAGTCGCAGCGAAACGCGCACAACGTCATTTGCTCGCCAGACGGAGCCTTCCAGCAAATGTCTTACTCCAAGCTCGCGAGCGATGACAGGAAGATTGCGCTTCTTTCCGGGCAGATAAGAACGAGTACTTCCTCGTCCGATCACTTTCAGGTTGGCAAGTCGAGCCAGGCCGTCCGCGATTTCGTCCTGCAGTCCCACGGTGAAATAGGTATCCTCGCGATTTGGACTGAGATTTTCGAAAGGCAACACCGCAATTGAACGTTCCATCTCGGCCAAAAATTGCGCCCGCTGGTGCAAAACCATGACAACGAAGAGCGCCGTAAGAAGGAGCGCTGATCCCGCTGCTGCCAGAATCAAACGCTTCCGTCGCAAGCGTGCCCTAGGTTCAAATTTTTCGCGGCAACGATGAACCGCCGCGAGAAGTTCACGCGGCGTTTGTGGTCGCTTCGCAGGATCGACAGCCAAAATCGACTTCAGGAGCGCAATCACCGCCACCGGAACGTGCACGGTTTTCAGCTGGTCGAGTGGTAGCTCTTCTCTGCTGGATCGAATCTGCTCCAGGGTTTCCCCGCGAAACGGCGTTTGTCCCGTGAGGAGATACCACAACGTAACGCCCAATGAATAAATGTCGGAGCGCGTATCGATCGGCGGTTTTCCAGTTTCGGCAAACTGCTCCGGACTTGCGAATGCTGGCGTGCCTATAAAACCAGCTTGTGTTTGATCCATCGTATCTGTTTCCGAAGCGACGACTTTAGCCACGCCGTAATCGATGATCTTCACTAAGAGCAGTTCGCTTGCATCCGAAGCGATCATCAGGTTCGAGGGCTTAAGATCACGATGCACAACACCGCATGCTTCCGCGGCGGCTAGGCCACGCGCTGCTTGCTCGATCACTTCAAGCGCAAGCGACAATGGCAGGGGTCCGGTCCGTTCCACGCGAGCTTGCAGCGTTTCGCCTTCGACAAGCTCCATCGCATAAAAGTATTCGCCGTCCTGCTCGCCGTAATGGGTGACCCGTGCCACGTTCGGGTGATGAATTTGCGCAGCGGCGCGCGCTTCGCGCAAAAATCGCGCGCGAGCGATTGGATTTTCCGCCAGCTTCAGACTGATAACTTTGAGTGCAACCAGGGAGTTTAAGACAGTGTCGCGGCCCCGATAAGTTACGGCCATTGCTCCGGCGCCAAGTGCGATCGGAAATCCGTTGGCATCCGTCTCAACCTCAAAATGGCCATAACGCAACCGATCGGGGGCGACTCCAGCATTTCGTTGCGATTGCTCCTCCTCCCAGGTGGCCCCCCAGTCGAAGAGGCAACGCAGACATTCCCCATTGGGTCCAAGGTGGGTTAGTGGCAGCCCGCAACTGGAGCAAGACCCGTCGCCGGCAGGTTCGGCTCTTGTTGCTGATTCAGCACCGATCTTCTCATCACCCATAGGGTTCGCCGCAATTAGATCACGTCATCAATATTCGGTGAAGATAACGCAATTCTTCGTCCACGTCCGCCGGATCAGAAACCGTGTTGGCTACTTCCGTTCGCAGTAAATCACGGTAACGCTGACGCAAACGCGAAAGCCACGTGCGCAAAGTTGCGATCGGTACGCCAAGTCGTGCTGCCACTTCCTCTTGGTTCGGTGGAGCGGCCCCCGCGCCTGCAACGAAAGGTTTAAGTTCGTCGAGCCATTGAGCTTTCCCTTCTGCGACCAAATTTTTGCGCAACTGTTGCCAGGAGCGTTTCGCGATCGTGAATGCCCACGTAGCATCAAACGACTTACTATCATTCAGATCAGCACTGGCCAATATTGCTGCTTCTGCTTCGGCTACATCTCGATCGAGCGAAACAATCTGGCGCCCGCCTCCGCGTTTTAGCGCGTGCACACGACCATGCTCATCCAGTATGAAATTCTGCAGAGACGCTAAAAGAAAAGTACGAAGACGACCTTTCTTCCGATCAGCGCGGCTTAGCGTGTCGTGCTCGAGAAGATAGGCAAAGAAGCCTTGCACCAGATCTTGGGCGTCAGCGGATGAATATCCGCGGCGTCGAAGGAAAGTGTAAAGCGGCGGCCAATATCCTTCAGCAAAAACGGCGAACGCTTTCCGCATCGATTCATCAGAATCGGCCTTGCTCGCCTCCAATACGACGGTCCAGTGCGTCGTCTGGAACGGCGCACCTCCTTCTTGCAGCGTTCCCGGGATCGATTTCGTACGTGCCGAGTCTAACCAAATGGCTGATCCGTTGCGATCAAATTGATACTGCAGGGATACTAGCACCTGCCCGACGCTCCTCGTTTCGAAAAATCCGGCCCCTCCTGCTCGACGCGCGTAGCGCCGGAATTAACGGCCATGTTGAGTGCAGCCTGGCCAACGAAGAGGTCGGCGTGATCACCAGTGTTTCGACGACGACATGCCGGCGTTGGGCTCCGGATCGGGAATCTGCTTGTAAACAAGGCTGTCGAGTCCCCAGAACTTCTCTAAGACGACTGCACGCAAATCTATCCTCCAGGCGATCGATACAGATTCAGGTGCGAGGAAGTCGCGGATCGTCGCCGGCAGTCGCAATCGTCCAGCGATTTTAGGTTTTCATTTAGGCCAAGGGCATCACTACGCCGCCATTCTTGGGGATCGCATCGTAGGTCGCCTTGTCGATGCGCAAGTGTGCCATGACTGCTTCGGGAGGAGTATGAGCCAGCCACTCCGAGAAGGAGAGATCCTGAAAACGATTGACCTTTCCGAACATTTCCAGGAACACCAAGTCAGCGTCGCCTGTGTTTTCGATGTAATGGAGTAACGTTTTCTGGACATATCCGACGTCTCCTTCTTGAAAGTCCATCGTGCGAGCCTTGTTCCCTGTGTCCACCACGGTCTGCCGCCCTTTGCCACTAATATAGAACTGCCATTCATCCGCATTTGGATGCCAATGAAGTTCTCGTAACCCGCCTGGATGAACAGTAACCAGTGCCATCGCGGTGGTTGAGACTTTGAAGTTGCTGGAATCAACAATGCGCACCTCGCCACTCTTCGTTTTCAATGTCGGCGGCATTTGCATCGTGCGAAAAGCAAAGTTCTGCGGCGACCTTCCACGTGCACCGGCTGCTGCTTTCTGATCGGCCTCCACTGGGCCCGGAACATCCGTCTGGAAAATGAACAACTCTTGTTTCGGCACATTCTTGAACGCCTCCTGGCTCACGGCGAAATTTTTTGCCAATACTTCAGGCGGCAGATGCGCCATCGCGTCGCTCAATAGAACCGTTTCTGACTCAGAAAAATTGCCGTCGTCGAAAACGAGCATGAATTCGCATCCGTCGGGATTGAGGCCTTGAATGGAGTGAGGGATTCCTGAGGGAAAAAACCAAAGATCATCTTTGCCCACGTCAGCGACGAAACTTTTGCCGTCCAGATCGATAGCGGTGATCCGCGCGTTTCCGTAAAGCATAATGGCCCATTCGCCGGCCGTATGCCAATGCAGCTCACGGAATGCACCCGCGGTCAGCCGCATGTTAACACCGGCCAGGGTTTTCGAGACGGGGAGTTCCCGTACCGTCACCTCGCGTGACCATCCGCCCTCATAAGTGCGCTTGTTCGCAAAGGAGAACGGATATTTGAAGTTTTGCACCAGGCTTTTTGAGTCTGTGCTCGGCGGCCAGATTGAGTCCGGATTTTGCCCATCCAGCACCGGATTAGCCGGTCCCGGATCACTCTTGCTGCGGCCCAGACCTTCTGCCCCGACTACTTTTTGCAATGCAGCCAAGCCGCCCGCGGCCGCAACGCTCCCCAGAAAATTCCGCCGAGTTAGAATGCTCATGATTAGTAGTTTCGAAGTTGAGTTTTTTGTTTAGCCGACGACCCAGAATCCCAGAAATCCGATGATCAGTCCGATCAGCGGCCTGAGCATGGCAAACCAGGACGCTGGTGTGTCAACTACAGGTCCGTGCATTTTCATGACTGCACTGTATTCGCTGAGTGGCCCGTGCTTCCACATGGCATATGCAGGATTTTCCTTTACGCCTAACGAAATCGTTTCGGGTCTCCCTTTTGGGAGATCACTGGAATCGCAGCGCCGCTCGCACTTTCTGTTCGTCCGCGAGCCTTCTCAGAATCTCCGTTCCAAAATTCGCTCGAAGTCATCCAAAAGAGGGAAGCGCATTCGCCTCTTCGGAAACATTGCAAAATCCAACGTCCGCGTAGTAGCTATCGATTTCTGACGCAAGATATCGTGGTAGTATGAAGGTAAACAGTCCAACCAGCCCTCGCGCTTTGGTTCTGTGCCGACGATGCTTTGGTTAAGTAGTTAAGGCGAACTGAATCAACTAGGGAACTTATGCCTTTACCTAACGAATTCGATGAAAGACGGAACTAGCCGGATATCGAAATTCCTGCTGCCGGCGGTGTTGGGCATGATCGCTGGAGCAGTTGACGTGACCGGTTTTCTTGCGCTCGGGGGGCTGTTCACGGCGCACATCACGGGTAACATTGTCATTCTTGCTGCCCATTATGTTACTGGCAGTTTTGGCGAAATCGCGCCGTTGCTCTCAGCCCCCGTATTTGTGGTCGTGCTAGGAGGAATAACCGTGATGTTCATCCGAAAACCGGTACCATTCACCCGGCGGGCATTGCTTGTTATACAAGCGCTCTTGCTTGCATCATTCCTGGGCTTTGGCACCTGGTTCGGTCCTTTCGCAGATCCGAACAGTAGCATGGCGGTGTTTGTAGGCATGCTTGGAGTAGCTGCAATGGCAACGCAAAACGCCGTTGTGAGACTAGCACTGCCTGGGCATCCCACAACGGCAGTGATGAGCACGAATGCGGCCCAACTGGCGGTTGACGTTGCGATGCTCGCTCGCTGTCTTTTTCAACCAATTAAAGTCAATGAGATCCGATCCCGTGCGGATGTGACCGCCTTGGCCGTGCTGGGATTCGTGGTCGGAGTAGTGACAGGCGCGATTCTTGAAATTCACTTCGGGCTATGGTCGCTAACCTTTCCGAGTATCCTTGCGGTAGTGGCAATTCCACTTAGCGAATCATGGACTGCATCCTTGTAAGGTTGGCCTGTTTCAATTCTGCACGTTCGAAAAGCGGTTATCGTCGACTGTTTAACACATATCGCGCAACGGCGGTTGCAAAACCCTCTTCCTCAGACGAGGTAGTGCTGTAAGTAGCTGCTGATTTCACCTCGTCATTGGCCTGCCCCATCGCGATACTGAGCCCGCTCTTTTCGAACATGGCAACGTCATTAGGCATATCGCCTATCGTCGCGATCTGGTCGGTCGGAATGCCAAGCATTTTCGCTAGACGCAAGACGACATAGCCTTTGTTGGCGTCCGGATGAGTTACGTCGAGATAGTAAGGCTGGGAACGTGCGGCGGAGACTAATGTTTCGCGCTTAGGATTGGATTGTTTCGTGTGAACCTTAGCTGCGAATTGGTCCTGCACTGCTTTTTCACACTTGCAGACTGCATCGAGGTCGTCGCTCACGCCTACCAGTTTGGCAACATCGCTTGTCAGACCATTGAAATTGGGGACTACCGTAGGCGGGAACTTCACGGTCCATTCTTCACGATCAACGTGCGGACCATGTCGCTCGAGTACAAACCAGTCAGTGCCGCGGTAAATCCAGGTATCCAATCCATAAGCTCGCATGGTCTCAATCGCAGGTTCGATGACGTCCGCCTGCAGCACGCGCTGTTCGATCACAGAGAGATCCGGTTTGACGAAAAGTCCTCCATTAAAGGCGGCGATCGGTGTGGTGAGCGCCAACGGCTGAATCAACATCTGCATGCCGCGTGGGGGTCGGCCGCTGGTGATGGCGAATTCAATCCCGGCGACGCGCATTTGGCTTACAGCAGCACGCGCGCGCTCGGTGAGCACCTTTTCTCGCGTTACAAGCGTGCCATCAACATCGGCTATCACAAGGCGAATCATAGGATGCGGTCCCGGTGCTAGGCCTTTGCCAACTCTGTCCTAGCTGATGAATACACAGGCGCAGCGCTCATCTTAATACTCTTCACGCTGCCTGGGGTTGCGTTTTCTCCAAGTGACCGCCAAAACCAAAACGCATCGCGGAAAGCAGCCGGTCCGCGTAGTCGGCGTCACCACGCGATGAGAATCGCTCGTACAAAGCGGTCGTTAATACCGGCACAGGCACAGCTTCATCGATCGCGGCCTTGATCGTCCACCGACCTTCACCCGAATCGGAAACTCTGCCGGCAAACTTCGCGAGTCGTGGATCTGTCGCAAGCTCAGCTGCGGTAAGGTCGAGCAACCATGAAGCGATGACGCTACCACGTCGCCACACCTCGGATATATCAGCCAGGTTGAACTCATATTGGTAGTGCTCCGGCTGACGCAAAGGCGTAGTCTCAGCGTCCACTTCACTGTCGCGCTTCCCAACATCAGCGGATTTCAGAATGCTCATACCTTCGGCGTAAGCCGCCATGATTCCATACTCGATGCCGTTGTGGATCATTTTGACGAAATGGCCGGCGCCGCTCGGTCCGCAATACAAGTAGCCCTGTTCCGCCGTGCCACCGAGTTTCTCGCGGCCGGGAGTTCGCGCCACATTTCCGATGCCGGGCGCAAGCGCGGCAAAAATAGGGTCCAAACGTTGAACTACATCCTTTTCGCCGCCGATCATCATGCAGTAGCCGCGCTCAAGGCCCCAAATGCCACCGCTCGTTCCGACATCAAGATAGTGAATCCCTAAGGAGCGAAGCCCTTTCGCCCGTTCGATATCATCGATGTAGTAGGAGTTGCCGCCATCGATAATTGTGTCGCCAGATTCCAGTAACGGTGATAGTTGACCAATCGTTTCGTCCACCACCGCCGCAGGGACCATCAGCCAGATGGCTCGCGGCCGATCCAGCTTGGCGATTAAATCTCCGAGTGAAGTAGCGCCGATCGCGTTCTCTTTGACGACGTCATTGACTGCATTGGGTGAACGATCAAACACGATACACGTTTGTCCGTTCTTTAGTAACCGGCGCACCATGTTAGCGCCCATCCTGCCTAGCCCAATCATTCCTAGTTGCATTGTGGTGTTTTTCATAACTTGTTTTATCTAGCTTCGCATTTCTTTCGCCGCGTCATCGGCAATCGCTCCCTCGCTGCCATTACACAGTCGCGCGCAGCTCAACCTTCCGTGTTTGGTTCTCGCTTCCGCCCTTCACAGTGGATGCTTCGAAGATGCTCTGAATTGCTCCATTCAGCTGAGCGTCAAATTCGGCATCGGATTGGTCGGCCTTCAATCCTTCGAGCAAAGCCCGCGAAAAGCTGGCGACCACCCCGGGATTGCGACGCAGCCTGTCGTTGGATTCCTCGCGCGAGTAGCCGCCCGATAGCGCGAGCACTCTGATCACGTTTGGATGACCCACGCAATCGGAGTAAAAGGCGTCCTTTTCCGGTAGTGTCAACTTCAGAAAGACCAGGCCGTCTGCTGGTAACCTGTTGAGCCTCTCGAGTATGGCTGTTTTGAGCAACTCTTCGGCTTTGCCTTTTTCAGGACAGTGTATGCTAACTTCCGGTTCGATTATTGGAGCCAGGCCCGCAGCGAGAATTTGTGCAGCTACGTCGAACTGCTGATCAACGATGGCTTTGATTCCGGCTGCGTCAGCTTGAACAATGAACGAGCGCATCTTGGTACCGAAAATCTCGTTCGCCTTCGCCTTGGCAAGCAACGCGTTAAGCTCAGGCATTGGCTTCATCAAGCGCACGCCGTTTTTCTCTTCCACTAGGCCTTTGTCCACTTTCAGAAAAGGGACGACCCGTTTCACGTTCCAGAGGTAGTCTGTTGTCGGCCGTTCGTTGATTTCCCTGTCCATCGTGTTCTCAAACAGGATCGCGCCAAGAATCCGGCCACCGTCAAAGCTGGGGCTGGTGATGATGCGGGTGCGCATCTGATGGACAAGGGAAAACATCTCATCTTCATTAGACCACGCCCCGTCCTTGATCCCATAGGCCGCCAAAGCCTTGGGCGTGCTGCCACCGCTTTGGTCCAGCGCGGCTACGAAGCCCGGATGCGTTTTCATTTTGTCCAGTTGTTCTTTGTTCATGGTAGGAGTGGTCATGATGCTTTCTTCAATCTTCTGTAGCGGCGGATAAGGTTGTTGGTTGAGCTGTCGTGTTTCAGTTCAGGTGCCGAAGATGCTTCTAATTCTGGAATGATCCGTTGGGCTAAAGCTTTACCGAGTTCTACGCCCCATTGATCGAACGAGTTGATATTCCAGATAGTGCCTTGTGTGAACACGCTGTGTTCGTAAAGCGCCACCAGTTTGCCGAGCACTTCAGGGGTTAACTGATCAGCGAGAATAACATTCGAGGGTCGGTTACCTTCAAACACGCGATGCGGCACGAGCCACTCAGGCGTGCCTTCCGCCTTTACCTGTTCGGCTGTTTTGCCAAAAGCCAGAGCTTCAGCTTGTGCAAATACATTAGCCAAAAGGATGTCGTGATGACGACCTAGCGGAGTTAGTGCATGGCCAAAAGCGATGAAATCACACGGAATCAGCCGGGTCCCCTGATGGATCAACTGATAGAACGAATGCTGTCCGTTAGTACCGGGCTCACCCCAAAAGATCGGACCGGTGTCATAGGTGACCTGTTTTCCGTCAAGGGTTACGTGCTTGCCGTTACTCTCCATCGTAAGTTGCTGAAGATACGCTGGGAACCGTTTCAGATATTGTTCGTATGGCAGGACTGCGATCGTCTGCGCATCAAAAAACTCGGTGTACCAAACGGTAAACAAACCGAGGAGAACTGGCAGGTTCCGATCAAACGGCGCTGTCCGGAAGTGCTCATCTATCTGATGGAAACCGTCGAGCATGGAACGAAAATTGTCCGAGCCAATCGCCAGCATGGTGGACAAACCGATGGCTGAATCCATCGAGTAACGTCCACCGACCCAATCCCAAAAACCGAACATATTGGCAGTGTCGATGCCGAACGCGGAAACCTTCTCCGCGTTGGTAGAGACGGCGACGAAATGTTTGGCTACGGCGGCCTTATCGCCACCAAGTCCTTGTAACAGCCACTCGCGCGCGGTTTCCGCGTTGGTCATTGTCTCGAGAGTGGTGAACGTCTTGGAAGAAACGATGAATAATGTCTCGGCCGGACTGAGGTCCCGCGTAGCTTCCACAAAATCAATTCCATCGATGTTCGAGATGAAGCGAAATGTGAGCCCGCGATCGGTGTAATGCTTCAGAGCTTCGTAAGCCATTACCGGCCCGAGATCCGAGCCGCCGATCCCGATATTCACTATGTTCCTGATGCGCTTGCCGGTATGACCGAGCCACTCTCCATTCCGAACGCGATTACTAAACGCCGTCATTTTGTCGAGGACGGCATGGACTTCGGGCACCACGTTTTTGCCATCGAGCGTGATGGTTTCATTCTTCGGCGCACGCAAGGCGACGTGCAGCACCGCTCGGTTCTCGGTGATATTTATCCTTTCCCCGCGAAACATCGCGTCAATCCGCCCGCGCAAGTCGCACTCCTCTGCAAGTTGCAGGAGTAGCTTCAGACTATTTTCAGTGACCCGGTTCTTGGAATAGTCCAGAAACAAGCCGGCTGCTTCGGCGGTGAACCGTTCGCCGCGTGTGGTTTCCGTCGCGAATAGCTCTCGCAGATGAACCTTCTTAATCTCGGTACTATGCTTGGACAGCGGCGTCCACGCCGGGAGTAGTGTAAGTGATTTTCTATTTCCGTTCATGTTTGTTAGGCCGTTGTGCGGAGGGCCACGCTCTTGGATAAATCACTTTTAGCAAATTCCACGATTTGTCGAATGAATCCGCTTCCTAGTCCTGGAGCTGAGGCAGCGAGCGCATCCACTTTCCAACCGAGCTCCCCCTAACGCCACACTTCATCGTGCCGGCCCGATAAAGCCCGGTCAAGATAAGTAGCCGCACTGATCAGTGAAAGGTGAGTAAACGCTTGAGGGAAATTGCCAAGGTGTCGGCCATCGGCACCCAATTCTTCTGAATAGAGACCAAGATGATTCGAATAACTCAGTAGTTTCTCGAATAGCAATTGTGCCTTTTCCAATTTGCCTGCGCGAGCCAGACATTCGACGTACCAGAACGAGCAGGCTATGAAGCTGCCTTCGGTTCCAGGCAAACCATCCACGTGATTACGTTCAACATCGTACCGACGGACCAGTGTGTCTTCGATCAAATGTTTCTCGATCGCTCGCATCGTTGACAGCCACATCGGATCGACCGGGCTAATGAATCTCATCATCGGCATGAGCAGCGCCGAGGCGTCTACATTTTTTGTGCCCTTTGCCTGCACGAACGCCTGCAGCTCTTCATCCCAGAAGTTGGTAAAGATATCGTGGCGTATTTCATCTCTCGCGCGATGCCAGATATCGACGGGTCCCGGGAACGAGCGCTTCGATGAGAGGCGAACGGCGCGATCGAATGCAACCCAGCACATGAGACGTGAGTGCAGGAATTCCTTTTGTCCGCCGCGAACTTCCCAGATTCCCTCGTCAGGTCGCCGCCAATTTTTGCCGAGCCAATCTAAGAGCCGTTGCACGTTCTGCCACTCTTCATGAGAGCTGGCCCGACCATACTTGTTGGCGAGATAAAGGCCGTCCATCATCTCGCCATAAATGTCGAGTTGCAGCTGGTTGTAAGCGCCGTTGCCGATGCGCACGGGACGCGAATTCTCGTACCCGCTTAGATGATCGAGGGAGATCTCCTCCAGGTCCTGCCTGCCATCGATGCCGTACATTACCTGCAACGGCCCTCGCTGGGCGTCGTCGCTCAGACGGTCCTTTATCCAATCAATGAATGATTCGGTCTCATCGACGAAGCCAAGACGGATGAGTGCGTAGAGAGTGAAGCTCGCATCGCGCAACCAGGTGTATCGATAGTCCCAGTTTCGAACTCCCCCAATGCTCTCTGGCAACGCAAACGTAGGTGCCGCGATCAGCGAGCCATGTTCGCGACTAATAAGAAGTTTCAGTAGCAAAGCGGACCGGTGCACCATCTCCCGCCAGCGCCCTTTGTACTTTGATTTGCCTATCCACGACTTCCAAACGTGTGCGGTCTTAAGCAAATTGTCTTCAGCGGCTCTCGGATCCGGATGACGCCCGTCAGGACACAGACCACTCAGGACAAATGCAGCTTTCTGACCAGCGCCCAAGGTAAAGTCGGAAACTATATCCCCGGCTTGCCTGCTCATCGGCGCATCCGAGTACAACGACATCGGAGGGCACTTGCTCTCCTCAGGGAAGAACGTGGCGCATTGGGGTGAGAACTCCAGTCTGTACCCGGATGTCGCGTACTTGAAGCGTGGCTGGCAGCACATTTCGAATCGGACATTGCCGCGGATCACCGAGACCGTGCGCACAACTTGATTTGGATGACCTGCATCATCGTGGATAGGCATGCAGTCGATCACTTCAACCACGCCTTCTTCGGCCAGGAAACGAGTTATCAGATTGTTCGTATCGGGCAGATAAAGCTGCCGTACACGCATGTTCGCCATCCGAGGTCGAATTTGAAATCGGCCGCCTTTCTCGTCATCGAGTAGAGCGGCAAACACTGTCGGAGAATCAAATTCCGGATAGCACATGAAGTCGATAGACCCATTTATGCCGACTAGTGCAATCGACTGCATGTTGCCGATCACGCCGTAATTTTCGATCGGTTCAAAAGCCATAGTGCAACTTCGAATTTGTGGACCCCATTCGGTGCCACAAGGGTTAGAATGCGTCTGAATTATCTACGCGCAATGGTGACTGCACTGGTTGGACTGAATCTTTCAGCATCTTTTCTGCCTCGCCGTGTCTGCGCATAAGGCGCCAAGGGGACTTGGGAGCCGCGCCGAGAATCGAGTACTCTACCGTGTCCCGAACTCCGAACTCGACGTTTGATATGACCGGGATTTTGCATCCCTCGCCGAGGCCAGTGTATACCGACGCCACGCCTTCGTGGCCCTTCATGGCCGTGTCAGCTCACCGTCCCCATCCAGCCGGCGATGGCCCGTCCGATTTCGTCCGGCGAATCTTCCTGAACAAAATGGATCCCCGCCACCGTTTTCTCGGTCAACGCTGGCCACCTGCGGACGCGGTTGACCAGCGTATCGTTGGCGAGGATCGCACCTGGCTCAACCTTCAGGAATAGCTTGGGCACATTGCTCCTCTCCAGCCAATCCGCGTATTCAGTCGCGATCGCAGTCACGTCGGCGGGGTCGCCTTCGATGGGTATTTGCCGGGGCCACGTCAGCGTCGGCCGCCGCCCCTCGCCAAGCTCTGCAAACGGCCGTCGATACTCCGCCATCTCCTCGTCGGAGAGCTTACGCAGGATGGCGTTCGGCAGGATCTCTTCAATGAAATAGTTGTTCTGCAGGACCATCGCCTCGCCAGCGTCCGAACGCAGCGCCTCCAAGGCTGAACGCATTCCCATCTTGTCCCAGTGGTCTCGGCCCTGCGGCGCCACGATCGCCTCCATAAACGCGATACCCTTCACGGCCTCGCGGTGGCGGTTGGCCCAGTCGAAGCCGAGGGCCGAACCCCAGTCATGGACGACGAAGGTGACCCGCTCGTGTACATCCAGGGCCTCGAACAGGGCGTCGAGGTAGCGGCGGTGCTCCACGAAGCGATACGAGCCTGGGCCACTATTAGGCAGTTTGTCGGAGTCGCCCATGCCGATCAGGTCGGGGGCGATGCAACGCCCCAATGGCTGCAGGTGCGGCAACACGTTGCGCCATAGGTATGATGAGGTGGGATTGCCGTGCAGCAGCAAAATAGGGTCGCCCTGTCCCACCTCCACGTACGCCATTTCGCTGCCGAGGACCCGCCGCCGCTGTTTTTGGTATGGAAATGCCGCAGAGATCTTTTGTTGTGCTTCATCCACCGTCGATGTTTGCATCTGATTATTCCTTTCGATTGTTGGTCGTTGAATTGTCATCCTCAAGCACGATCACGCCGTCTTTCCTACTTCTGCGCCACGTGATCCGTTGAGAGAGCCGCGGCGCCGAAATTGATACTGAAGCGCTTACACCACACGGAGACAGCTCTATACTTTGAGAGATCCACATCGGATCCAAGCGTGTAATTCTGGTCACCAATATTGCCTTTGATCGAGCCAAGATCTATAAAGCCGGCCTCAGTCACCGATTTGTTATCGGTGGCGTCATCGGCAGCGACGAGATAGACATGAACATCCGGGCCATTTGACGTCTTGAAGTCTGTGAAGCGCAGTACGCGAGTGCCATCAGCCAGCTGATAGACGGTAGCAGTTCCACTGGTGGGGTGCGCTCCTGAATGGAATTTGCCCGAGGCGAGCGGTCGCGCTGCCGAATTCGCCGTCTGCACCGTTGGCAGTTCTTCATGGACCCGTTGATTTACGAACAGACGTTCGGGACGGAACGCGTACCAGGCTACTAAGAGCACAACGGCGATCACGGGGAGAATGATCTTGTATCTCTGCATTGACTGACTCCTATTCAATTGTTTGTGAGTTGGGGATGTTGTCATTTCTGACATTCATGCTGGTACGCTCTAAGCCCTGCCATGACTCATCTTGAGGTAGGATCGTTTCTGAAATTCGGCAGAGACTTCCCTCGACCGCGCCACTCTCGCGACGTCTTGCTTTAACAGATAGAATGACGCTGCGAACAAGACGAGATCCTTCAGAAGAAACGCAACTTTCTCGGTCATGGCAGGGAAGCCGCCCGCAGATACAGCCCAGCCATCCGGCATGAACGGGATGATCGTGAAGGTCGCGACAAAGGAAAAACATGCACCGAGCGCTCCGAGGATTCCCAATTTTTTGTTCCAGAAGCCCAGGAACAGCAGCCCACCAAACAGCCATTCAGCGACTCCGAGGAAGTATGTGGCTCCCGGAACGCCGAAGACCGGATACAACCAGAAAATCAGAGGTCCATTGCTAATGTAAGGAAGCAATGCCTGGGCTTCATATTGGAACCACTTCTGATAGCCGAAGAATAAGAAAATGATAACCATCGATGCGCGGATCAGATGGTAGTCGAGGTCCTTTTTGAGGATACCGATTTTAACTAACAAATCTGTAAGATGAGTCATACCTCGCTCCTTTGATGTAGTTGTGGAAATTGTTGTTAGGCCAAGCTCGTCGCAAACGGATTGCTTCTTCTTTCACAAAAAATCGAGCGCTTTCGCGAGTGTTCTGGCTCGACGAGATCGTTCGCATTCCCTACAATGACATCACGTGGCCGCGCTTTGGGGCTGTATTTTCGTCAGATTTTGTAGCGAGACAGAAGAGGCAGCGCTGGCTACCTCTTTCGCATGACAAGCGCGTTCTTCGAACTACCGCCGGTGGTGCGTGCTCTCCAAACGATGAACACCATTCGTCTCCGCAACAAAGACGACACTTGCACGACCGATGAAAAGTCCGCTTTCAACGACTCCAACCACTCGCCTGATCCGCTCTTCCAGCCGCGCTGGATCGGCGATTGGACCAAAGCTGCAGTCGAGAATGCGGTTACCGCTGTCAGTGATGAAGGGCTCGCCCGTTGCGGACTGCCGAAGCCGCGGGGTGGCTCCGAACGATTCGAGAGCCGCCTGCGTTGCTTCGAGGCCAAACGTGACGACCTCCACTGGAACCGGTGTGTGCGCACCCAGCCGATCCACCACCTTTAAACCATCCACCACAATTGCGAGGCGCCGGCTCGCGGCGGCAACGATCTTCTCGTGCAGCAACGCGCCGCCGAGGCCCTTGATGAGATTGAGCGTGCCGCGTTCCACTTCGTCCGCACCGTCGATGGTAAGATCAATTTCTCGGTGTTCGCGAAACGAGGTCAGCGGAATGTTCGCAGCCTTTGCCTGCGCAGCCGTGCGCTCCGAAGTGGGAATACCGATGAATTGCAATCCTTCTTGGTGCCGTCGTGCAAGGGCCTCAACTGCGAACGCCGCTGTCGAGCCGGTGCCGAGCCCGATCACCATCCCGTCCTCCACGAGTTCTACCGCTGCTTCCGCCGCGGCGCGTTTGAGCGCGTTCCGACGGGTATCCGACACGGGAGTCGACGCATTCATGCCTGCATCGCTGCCGCTGTGGCGTCCGCGCGGATCGTCGCGATCGCCTCCGCATAATCTTTTGCGCCGAAAATCGCCGAGCCCGCGACGATGGCAGTTGCCCCTGCAGCCGCCGTTTGGGACGCAGTTGTTCGGTTCTCTCCGCCGTCGACCTCTATAATGGGCTGGACACCATGCACTGCGCAGATTGCTCGTAGCCGCTCGATTTTCGGCAGCATCTCGGAGAGAAAAGCCTGACCGCCAAATCCGGGATTCACAGTCATCACCAAAACGATATCACAAAGATGAAGCACATATTCGATGAGCTCCGGCGGAGTCGCAGGGTCCAGAACTACGCCTGCTTTCTTTCCGAGATCTCGGATCCGGCTCAGCGTTCGATGCAGATGGATCGTAGAGCCGGGCTCGGCTTGAACAAGCAGATGATCGGCTCCCGCTCCGGCGAACGTTTCGATGTAGCGCTCCGGTTCGACGATCATGAGATGCACGTTGAGAGGTTTCGCAGTTGATCGTCGAATTGCCTCCACTACTACTGGTCCAATGGTGATGTTGGGCACGAAGCGGCCGTCCATCACGTCTACGTGAATCCAGTCGGCGCCGGCCGCATCAATTGCGCGAATCTCTTCGCCCAAGCGCGTGAAGTCTGCAGACAACACCGAAGGGGCAATGAGGATTGACCGCGCGCCGGGCGCCGGTGCGGATGCCTGAGAGTAATCGGTTTCCAGTACGACCTGAGATCGAAATGTCATATCGACTACGACTCGCCTGCCGCAGCTCGATCAACGAACCAGAAGAGCTCGCCGACAGGCCGCACGCGTGCTGCTGGGACTTGGCTGTCTCCGGCGCGAATCGCTCGGAAAATCGGCTGCTTCTCGCTGCCAGTCACGAGAAACGCGACGCGCCGGCTGCTTTCGATCACTGGATAAGTCATTGTAATGCGCACTTCGGGCCGTCCGTGTGACACGGCCGCCACCCATCGTTTACGTTCCTCTAGTACGGGCTCGCCAGGCAACAGCGACGCCGTATGCCCGTCCGGACCTAGACCTAACAGCATCACATCAAAGAGAGGTCTATCCGGATCGAGAATGGTTGCTCCATAGGCGTTTTGCAGAGTTCGTTCGTAGCGTTTAGCCGCGTCTTCCGGGCTTCCGTCGGCCGGAACGGGATAAATGTTCTCCGACGGCACGGGCGCCTTGGTGAACATCGCCTCACGCACCATTCGATAATTGCTTTCCGGATCATCGTGGGGAACGAACCGTTCGTCGCCAAAATACCAGGAGACACGTTGCCATGGAAAACGATTCCGGAATTCATCCGACGCGAGGAGTTGATACAGTGTCTTCGGAGTGGATCCGCCGGAGAGGGACACGCGGAACGTTTCCTTTGCAGCAATCGCAGCCGAAGTGATCCATTCAGCGACGCGGCGGGCGAGTGCTGCGGGGTCGGGAGATATTTCGATTAGGCCAGTCATATCATTGCAGTCATTTTGTCTCTATCAGGATCTCCATGGCAAGTCGTTACGTCAGCGGTCTCCACGCTCGACCATCGCGTGCCAGCAACTCGTCAGCAGCTGCAGGTCCGCTTGAGCCCGCTACATAGTTAGGAAAATCCCCTGGCGGATTGTTCGCCCAAGCATCAAGGATTGGCTGAACAGCTGCCCAACCTGCCTCGATGTTATCGGCGCGCTGGAATAACGTGGCGTCGCCCATCATGCAGTCATAGATAAGGGTCTCGTAGCCCGTATTTGGAGCGGTGTTAAAATAATCCTTGTAGCAGAAGTCCATGGCGACGTTGCCGAGCCTAACGAATGGACCAGGGCGCTTGGCCGCGAACTCAAGGCCAATTCCCTCACTGGGCTGGATACGCAGGATCATCCAGTTGGGATGCATGCGCTTCACATCTGTGCCGCGAAAAAGCGCATACGGTGCCTGGTGAAAGTTGATGGCTATTTCCGTAACCCGGCGCTGCATGTATTTGCCCGTGCGAAGATAGAACGGCACACCGGCCCAACGCCAATTATCGATCTCTAACTTCCAAGCGATGTACGTCTCAGTGTTCGAATCTGGAGCGACGTCCGGCTCCTGACGATACGCGCGCACGGACTTGCCGGAGACGGTGCCAGAGTCGTATTGCCCACGCACTGCATTTCTGAGCGATCGAGCACTATCGAGGGGGCGTATCGCTTCGATTACCTCAGCCTTTTTGCTCCGAACCGCATCGGCGTCGAAGGAAATCGGCGGCTCCATTGCCGTCATCGCCAACAGTTGGAACATGTGATTCGGCACCATGTCGCGCAGGGCTCCCGTCTTCTCGTAAAATTTTCCCCGCTGCTCTACGCCGACCGTCTCCGCAGCCGTGATTTGAATGTGGTCAATGTGTTCCCGGTTCCACATCGGCTCGAAGAGACCGTTAGCAAAGCGGAGCGCCATGATGTTCTGCACCGTTTCCTTCCCAAGAAAATGGTCGATCCTGTAGATTTGATCCTCGCGCAGGTGCTTGAGAATTTCGCGGTTCAGCGCCTTGGCTGAGACCAGGTCGTGGCCAAAGGGCTTTTCGATAACCACACGACGCCATTGGCCCTCTTTTTCTGTCACGAGCCCCGCCGCTCCGAGGCCATCGACCGCTACACTGAAGAAGCGGTCCGCGATTGCGAGATAGAAGAGCCGATTGCCTGCCGTCCCCGCCACCTTATCCAATCCCGCGAGATGCGCGTCAAGGCGGCTGTAAGTTTTCGGATCGTTTAGGTCGCCCTGCAAATAACTCATCCGTTCGGTCAACCAGTGCCAGGCAGTCTGATCTATCTCGTCGACTGCGAACTCACCATCGGCGCCGATAAATTCTTGCATCGTCTGGGTGAGACCGGCGCGCCATTCCTCCGTGGTTTTCGGGGCGAGATCTAAGCCAGTCAGCTGAAATTCGCTAGGCAGCCGGCCAGCATTCACCAGGTTATAGAGGGCTGGAACCACGAGCCGCTTCGTCAGGTCGCCGGCGGCGCCAAAAATGACCATTGCGCAGGGCGGCGCAATCGGCGCGCTGTTCGGGGCGACACGCTTGTCGGGGGTTAGCGTTTCCATTCCAAGGTTTCCCTTCTGAGTCTGAGTAGTACGCGCATCTGAAACGGTTGTCATGCGCAACTATGATGCTGCTTACACAAATTCGCGACTATTGCGCCAGGTGTGAAATTTCGCGTTAACCGGTGTGGGGTACCTGCCCTGATTCGGGAGATTTTCGACCGGAGTTAAGAAGCCATAACGAGAGAAGAAATGAATAAGGGGGCAGCCAGACTACCGAACGTGATTGTATCTTTGCGGGCGCTCCGTCTCGATTGTTGCAGGAAATTCAGTTCGGGACCGCGACCAACGTCGTGTGCTCGGATGACCTTCGTCAGACATTGCTGATGCCGCCGTCGACCACCATGTCGGAGCCCGTCATGAACGAGCTCTCGTCCGAGGCAAGGAAGAGGGCCGCCGCCGCCAGCTCGTCGGGATGCGCCAGTCTCAGCATGGGGGTGTATGCGGCATAGCCCTGACGGATCGCGGCGGCCTCCTCGGGTGTGGTCGCCTGGGAGTCGAGCATCGGCGTGTCGACGACGCCCGGGCTCAGCGTGTTCGCTCGGATGCCACTGTCCTTAAACTCGGCCGCCCAAGTCCGGGAATACGAACGCAGCGCCGCCTTGGTCGCCGCGTAGGTAGAGTGGTTCGCCAGGCCCATGTAATGCATGGCCGAGGACACGAGGATGATCGATCCTCCGCTACTCATCATGGGCAGCATCTTCTGCACGAGGAACAGGGGCGCCTTAGCGTTCAGGTCGAACGTGCGGTCGTAGTGGTCCTCCGTGATTTTGGGCAGCGGCACCTGTTCGACTAGGGCGGCGTTGGACACGACCACGTCCACCTTGCCCTTCGCCTTGCGGACGACGTCGGCGATGCGGTCGAGGTCGTCAAGCTTGGACGCGTCCCCCTGGATGGCGGTGACGTTGGCGCCAATGAGTTGCACCGCCTGTTCGAGCGCTTTGCGGCGCCGACCGAAGATGAACACGTGCGCGCCCTCCTTTACGAACCGCTGGGCGATGGCGAGCCCGATGCCGCTGTTTCCGCCGCTAATTACCGCCACTTTGCCCTTTAACTTGCTCATATGCTTTTTATAAAGGTGTTTATTGATGTTTATTTTGCGCTGGCACCTAGCGGGAAAACTTCCCGAAGAGTGGCTTTCCGGCGTTCGGGCACTCTTAACGATCGAGGCCGGATAGTGGAGCGCCGACCTCATGCATTTGCCACCCGTTTTGAGGGATCCGAGTTGTGGTCATTTCCCCTCGGTATCGTTTTCGATGTAGACTTTGAAGTCCCTGAGGTAATGACCAAGCGCTCCTGTAAGCTGCACCGGTTCGACGATTGAACGCACCTTGACTGTCACTTTCGTGCCGCCACCGCCAATTGGATCAAAAAACACAACGCCGACGCGAAAATGATCCGAAACGGCCTGCCAGGCGATTCGCCGGTCGGGCACGCGCATCATGATCAGGACATCGCTTTTGACTTCTTTGCCATTGATAATCGACGCGCACGAGAAGCGTGTGTCATCGATCCTTTTGATCTTCTTGATGGAACTAATGAACGCCGGGAACTCATCGAATCGTAAACAGCGATGATAAACTTCCGACACGGGCGCGTTTACCACGATCGACTGGGACTCGGTATTCAAGTCAATTAAGTTCGGCGTGGACTTCGGCCGGCTCTGGTAATGGCGACGCAGTTCTTGCTGCGCCGTTCTCATCTCCCGAACTGTTGTGCTTGCTGTCGCGCGACCATCTGGCTCAAGCCACCGCTAAAGTTAAACAGCTCCATGTTGAGAATGAGCCACGGATTACGCCCCACAGGCGAAGGCCGTGAAAAAATCCGTCGGATGTTAGTGCGCTTGGGTTTACTCGTTTTCATAGTTTTTTTACTATCCAAAACCTACGACGTGCGAGAAGCGCTCGCGACGAAGCAGTAGTTAGATTTGCCCATCAAGCCTGAGAGGGAGATCGCGCCACCCCTTTTGAGGGATACAAAACCCCGCTGACACAGGTTACCCAGCGTGTTAGATATCAATTGAAGGACGGTGATTCACTCGGCGGCCAAGAGTTTGGCTGAGAATCGTCGGACGCGATTTTTCGTGTATACCGCAATGGACACCAAAAGCTCCCTCTCTAAAGCCGCTGCACATCTTGCGTTGCTTCACCGAAACATTTTCGAACACAATCCGTCCGTAGATTCCGTCATCGCCGTGACGCTCCGGAGCTTTTTGAGCATACACGCATGAAAAAGCCGGGACACGTCTCCGAGCGGGCCGTAACCGCACGCCCTGGCAAGGCTCCCATCGTTAGATACTTCTTCGCCGTCGCGTCAGTCGCGCTGGCGGTCGCCGCCGGTTATCTCCTTAACTACCTGGGACTGGATGAGACGGTGTTTGCTGTGTTTATGTTTGCAATCGCTGCCACCAGCTGGTTTTCCGGCAGCGTTCCCGCGATCGTCGCTTTCGTCCTCAGCGCATTCTCGTTCAACTTTTTCTTCACGCCGCCGCTGTACAGGCTTGATTTTACGCGGACGGACTTCGCCTACTGCGCCGCTTTCCTTGTGTTCGCGGGTATAGCGATTGCGTCCGATACGATGCGTCGCCGGGCTGAAGCCGCGGTTCGACGATCACGCGATGAGTTGGAGCTGAAAGTGGTTGAGCGGACCGCTGAGTTGAAGGCCAGCGAAGAGATCCTGCGGGAGCGTGCGAATCTGCTCGATCTCACCCACGACACAATCTTCGTCCGCCGTATCGACAACGTGATCACGTACTGGAACCGCGGCGCAACCGAGCTTTACGGCTGGAGCAGCCATGAGGCGCTGGGCCGACCGTCACATGAACTGCTGCAGACGGAATTTTCCGAAGCACTCGAGCAAATCAATGCGAAGCTGTTCGAAACAAATAGATGGGAGGGCGAACTGGTTCACGCGAGACGGGATGGACGACGCCTGGTCGTCTCCAGCCGGTGGTCATTGCAGCGCGACGAACTCGGTGAACCATTCGCGATCCTTGAAACTAACACCGATATCACAGAACGAAAACGCGCCGAGGAATCGCTTCGCGAATCGCGCGATGAACTGGAGGTGAAAGTCAAGGAGCGCACGGCGCAGTTGAGCAAAACGAACGAGGAATTGCAGTCGGTGAACAAGGAACTCGAGGCCTTCGCTTATTCCGTCTCGCACGACCTGCGAGCCCCGGTTCGTCATATCGCCGGGTTCGGCGAACTCTTGCAGAAACACGCGCGAGACGCGTTGGATGAAAGTAGCCGACGGCACTTGGGATTGATCCTGGATTCGGCCAGCCGGATGGGGACCTTGGTGGATGATCTGCTTGCTTTTTCGCGCATTGGCCGGGCGGAGACCCAGAGGACCACGGTAAATATCGAGCAACTGGTAAAAGCTGTGGTGGCAGAAAACGCGCCAGACGCGCAGAACCGTAAAATCGAGTGGAAGATCGGCGAGCTGCCGATCTGCCAGGGAGATCCGTCGATGCTCCGGCTCGTCGTCAGCAATCTCGTTTCCAACGCGCTGAAATTCACTCGCACCCGCGAACCCGCTAGGATAGAAATTGGCTCGTTAAATCATCGGCCGGAGGAGGTTGTTTTTTTTGTGAAAGACAACGGCGTGGGTTTCGACATGAAATATAAGGACAAACTGTTCGGAGTGTTTCAGCGGTTGCACTCGCAGGATGCGTTCGAAGGTACCGGCATCGGTCTCGCCACCGTGCAGCGCATCGTGCACCGACACGCTGGACGAGTCTGGGCGGAAGGCGCAATCGATCAGGGCGCCACGTTTTACGTCGCGTTGCCGGCAACGAAAGGAAAATTATGAATGGCCTGAAACGTATCTTGTTAGTCGAAGACGATCCGAAAGATGTTGAACTAACGCTCACTGGTTTGGCCGAGTACAACCTGGCGAACGAAGTCGTGGTCGCCCGCGACGGCGAAGACGCGCTCGATTTCCTGTTCCGGCGGGGCCAGCACCAGAACCGGCCTAACGGCAATCCCGCGGTCATGTTGCTCGACCTGAAACTGCCGAAGGTGAATGGCTTTGAAGTGCTCGAGGCGATTCGCGCCGATGAAAAACTGAAGATGGTACCGGTCGTAATCCTAACCTCCTCGAGTGAGGAACGCGATTTGGTGAGAAGTTACAAGCTGGGCGTGAACGCCTACGTCACAAAACCGGTCGATTTCCATGAGTTCGTAAACGCGGTGAAGGAGCTCGGCGTGTTTTGGGCCGTGATCAATGAGCCGCCGCCCGGCAGCGTAAAGAGAACATAGACCGGTGCACCGTAAATCACTCTCTGCATCGAAGAAACGTTTGGTAGGAACGTCTACCAAACATTTCTTCACTGGACGAAATGTAAAACAGCCTGAGCGAACTGGAACAACGAGATGAACTCCCCGCTCCGGATTCTGCACCTTGAAGATGACGTCAGAGATACAGAGCTGTTGCGAGGCATGCTGGAAGCAGAAGGAGTTTCGAGCGAGCTAACGAGAGTCGAAACCGAGCACGATTTTGTCGCGGCGCTTAAACGTGGAAAACTGGATCTGATTCTCGCGGATTACACGCTGCCATCATTTGATGGAGTATCGGCGCTGAGGCTGACGCAGGAGCACGCTCCCGACGTGCCGTTCCTATTCGTTTCCGGAACGCTGGGCGAAGATGTGGCTATCGAAGCACTGAAAAAAGGAGCCACTGATTATGTCCTAAAGACGCGCCTCGCCCGGCTCGGACCTTCGATCACGCGCGCATTGCGCGAAGCGCAAGAGAGGGCAGATCGCAAGCGCGCCGAAGAAGCCGCCCGTCGAAGTGAGAAGCAATTACGTGATGTGTTCGAAACAATTCCAGCGATGGCATGGAGCGCATTACCGGACGGCAGCGTCGATTTCATGAACCGAGCCTGGCAGGACTATACAGGTTTGTCGATGGACAAGGCTCTGGGACGCAAGTCCGCGGACATCATCCATCCTGATGATCAGGCCGCGACCATCGCTGAATGGGAGAGCGCCCTGAAGAATGGGCGGTCGCTCGAGACTGAGGTACGGCTGCGCCGAGCGAACGGTGAATATCGCTCATGGTTCGTCCGCAATGTTCCGTTGCGGGATGAACACGGCAACATCATAAAGTGGTACGGCACCGCAATCGACATCGAAGGTCGTAAGCGGGCCGAGGAAGCCGTGCGCCGTAGCGAAAAGCAGCTTCGCGATTTGATCGAGACTATCCCAGCGATGGCGTTTGTGGCCCGGCCCGACGGGTCCAACGAATTTGTAAGTCGAAAATGGATCGAATTTTCAGGACTATCGGCAGAGCAGAGTGCCGGCTCAGGCTGGGAAGTGACACTTCATCCCGACGACGTTGAAGAGCATGTGACAAAGTGGCGGGCGGCATCGACAAGCGGCAAGCCATTCGAAAGCGAAGCCCGGCATCGCGACGCCGACGGGAACTATCGCTGGCTGCTGGCACGAGCGGTGCCACTACGGGACGAGCGAGGCAATATCCTGAAATGGTACGGCACCGCCATCGACATCGAAGATCGCAAACGCGCGGAAGAGCAGATACGACGCAGTGAAGCTTACCTCGCAGAAGCACAGAGGCTGACTCACACTGGTAGTCGAGCTCATAAGCCTGGTATGAGTAAACCGCTTTACTGGTCCGAGGAAATGTTTCGAATCTTGGGGTTCGATCCAGAGCAAGGCCTTCCGGATAACGAAACAGTCTGGCAGCGGGTCCATCCGGAGGATCTCAATGCGTTCATGCGGGAGCAAATAGACAAACTATCCAGCGGTAACCTAAGGACTGATATCGCGAACGATTACCGGATCGTGCTCCCAAATGGCACAGTGAAATACATCCATGGAAGGAGTCATCCGGTCTTCGATGAAGCCGGGAATGTCATCGAGTACGTCGGCACCTCAGTCGACGTGACGGATCGCAAACGTGCGGAGGCTTTGCTCAGAGGAGAGAAACGACTTCTCGAGATGATTGCTACCGGCGCTCCGTTGAAACAAATCCTAAATGCGTTGTGCGAAATCATCGAGGAGCAACGGCCGGGTACGCTCGCTTCGGTGCTGTTAATGGATCCTGATGGCATTCATCTCAACGTCGTTGCGGGACCGAAGTTGCCTGATGAGTGGACACGGCAGATGGAAAAGATGCCAATCGGACCGTGTGCTGGTTCTTGCGGTACGGCGGCCTATCGAGGATCCCCTGTTATAGTCTCTGACATCGCTACGGATCCGCTTTGGGATGCCCCGGAGCATCGCGCTTCAGCCCTCAAACACGGACTGCACGCGTCGTGGTCAAAACCAGTCCTTTCTTGGCAAGGGAAAGTTCTGGCGACCTTCTGCATGTATTATCGCGAACCTCGGAGTCCGACCTCGCAAGACTTGGAGCTGATCGAGCTGGCAAGCCACCTTGCACGACTTGCGATTGAACGGGATCGTGCCGAAGAAGCTCTGCGTGCGTCGGAGCAACTGGCGCGCAGTCACGTCGAGGTGATGATGCGCAGCTTGGATGTGCTCGCTACTGAAGCTGCGCCGGAAAAGTTCATTGGGGAGATGCTTCGAATAATTGGTCAACGTCTGCGCGCCGATAGTGTGGCGCTCTGGCTGCGCAATTCGCAGGACGATTCGCTGCGTCTGCACGTCATGATCGAAAATGACAAGCAGGTCCCACCCGATCCAGACCACCCGTACGTCAAAAACCTGCATGGATGGAAGAGAAATCCTCTAGTCCAGGAGATGCTCTTTACCAAGGGTCCGGTAGTCTGCGACGATATCGAACACGATGTTCGTCTAGGTGCAGAGTTCCGAGAATATCTAGCGAATAAAGGACGCAAGCGGTTCCTTGCAATTCCAGTGTTGTTACTCGGCGCGGTGCGCGGCTTTATTGGTATTCAGCATGTTGAAGGAAGAGCATATCGTCCTGAGGAGGTCGAACTGGCTCAGGCACTGGCTCACCATGTGATGATTGCAGCACACGAGGCCGAACTTGGTGAGCAACGGCGGCATGCCGTGATACTGGAGGAGCGTGCACGGATGGCGCGTGATATTCACGATACCCTCGCGCAGGGGTTTACGGGAGTGATTGTCCAGTTGGACACAGCGGTGGAGGCTCTGCGGGATGAAGAGCCCGACGCGGCGGCGAAGCATATCGGCCGGGCACGCACGCTGGCGCGCGAAAGTCTGACCGAAGCGCGGCGTTCCGTCCATGCGCTACGCCCGCAGGCACTCGAGAAGGCTGACTTTGCTGACGCTCTTAAAGCGATCATTACAAATACGACGGCCGGCACTTCGCTCCGGAGTGATTTCCAGCTCAACGGAGAGCCGCGCAAGCTACAATCATCTGTCGAGGAAAACTTGCTTCACATCGGACAAGAAGCCCTGACTAATGCTCTAAAACATGCTTGCGCGACGACGTTTCAGGCGCGGCTCTCGTTCGATTCCGACGCCGTCCGCCTGGAGCTTCGCGATAACGGCAAAGGATTCATGATCGATAACGCGAATGGAGGTGGTATCGGGTTGATCGGCATGAAGGAGCGTGCGGAACAGATCGGCGCCACACTTGCGATAGCAAGTAAGCCTGGGGCGGGAACGACGATCACAGCTATTTCACCTGCGAGCGGGCAGTAGCAACATGAAAACATCAGACGACAAGAAACGGATTAGCGTGAAAAAGAAACCCATCCGCCTATTGATTGCGGACGATCACAGCGTGGTGCGCGAAGGCCTGGTCTCGTTGGTGAAGCGTAAGTCGGACATCGTCGTAGTCGCCGAAGCAAGCAATGGTCGCGAAGCTGTCGATCTTTGGAAAAAGCATCGCCCAGATGTCACGCTGCTCGACTTACGCATGCCTGAGTTGGACGGGGTGGGGGCTATTAAAGAAATCCGCGAACTCGACGCGAACGCGCACATTGTCGTCCTGACCACTTATGATGGCGATGAAGACATTTATCGCGCCATCAAAGCGGGTGCCAAGGCGTATCTGTTAAAAGATACTGCGCGGGACGCGCTCGTGGATACGGTTCGCAGAGTGCACGCCGGTGAAACTTACTTGCCACCGCCGCTCGCCGCAAAGCTTGCCGAGCGTGTCAGCGGGGCAGCACTGAGCCAGCGCGAAATGGAAGTGCTCCAGCGCATGGCGGCAGGCAAGAGTAACAAGGAGATCGGTGCCGAACTGTTTATCAGCGACGGCACCGTGAAGACCCACGTCAAAGGAATTTTCACCAAACTCGACGTTGTCAGCCGCACCGAAGCCGTGGCGACCGCAACCCGCCGAGGTTTGATTCAACTCTGAACGAAGGCTACTGAGGGCGACTCGCGAGAGGCAGATCGTTAGGCGGTATACCGCCTTGCAAGGTGCCTTGCTTGGACTCACCTACGCTCTAGGCGGCTGTCCTGTGCTGGCGCCTCGTTGAGGCCGGTTTCGTTTCAGCGACGTTGTGTGTGGAAGGTGCCGAGGAAAATAGTGGGATAAGCCCCTCGACGAGGGTCGGGTGAGTTAGTATCCCATCGCGCAGCGCGGTATACGGCAGGTCTGCCAGCATCGCAATTTGCACGGAGGACAAGATTTCCCCGGCGTCCACTCCGAACCCGGTGAATCCAAGGATGCGGTCGGTGTTAACCTCAACCAGTGCTTTCAGGAATCCGCGTGTTTCGGACAGTGTGGTCGCACGCATGACCGCTGCCATCGGAATCTTGAATAAACGATACGCTATCCCTCGCTCCTTGGCCTCTTTCTCACTTAGTCCGATGTGCGCCAATTCCGGGTCAGTGAACATGCAGTAGGGAATCAATCTGCCGGTCGTTACGCGTTTGCCGCCGGTGATGCTGTCATGGACGACACGGAAATCATCCACACTAACATGAGTAAACTGCGGGCTGCCAGCTACCTCGCCGAGCGCCCAAACACCGGGCGCAGTCGTTGCCAGCCGCTCATCTACTTTGATATAACCGCGATCGGTCAACTCAACGCCGGCCAGCTCCAGTCCTATTCCTTCGGTGTTCGGAGTCCGCCCAGCGGCGACCAGCAGATGGCTGCCTTGTAGCGTTTTTTCCTGGCCACTCTGCTCGATCACGAGTGTTACCGACTGCCCTGATCTGCCTGATACACTTTTGACCTTAGCGTTTAGAACGACGTTGATATCTTCGTCCTGAAAGAGCTGTTGCAAAGCTTCCGAGACGTCGTTGTCTTCCCGATGCATGAGTCGATCGTTGCGATCAAGCGCAGTCACTCTGCTTCCGAACCGGCTCGTGGCCTGAGCTAGCTCGAGTCCGACATAGCCGCCCCCGATGACAAGTAGATGTTCGGGTAATTGATCCAGTTCCAATGCTTCGATGTGTGTGAGTGGTTGCGCCTCATTAAGACCTGGAACTGACTCCCGCGCAGCGCGAGTGCCCGTGTTAATGATCACATTCCTTCCGCGGAGCCGCCGCGTTCTCCCATCAGAAAGTATGGTTTCGATCGTTTTGTGACTGACGAAACGACCCGATCCAAGAATGAATTCCGCGCCGCTCTTCTTGTAGTTATCGAGATAAACGTTATTCCAATCCGATACCATTCTGCGTTTGCGCTCACGTACGGCTCGCATGTCGACCGCGAAATTTCTCTTGGGTATCCCAAACTCTTCACTTCGGCGAAAGTAGGAGGCGACCTTTGCGCTATGAATGACGTTCTTGCTCGGCAGACAAGCGATGTTCGGACATGAGCCACCGACATATTTGCGCTCGATCACTGCGACGCGTTGTCCATTGCTGGCAAAAGTCCACGCGGCGACTGTTCCGCCCGTTCCACCGCCAAGGATCACCAAGTCGTATTCTTCAACCTTTTCGTTTTGTCGTGAAGCAGTATTTCGGGTCGTCTTCATGTTTCGTCCTTTCGGAAACGAGCGCGCCGTCGCTTTTGCTCATACCCACCACCGTAACCGATTGAGAGCGTCCGCTGCTACTGCCCACTTATCAGATTTTGAGCTCATACTCGCGAAGTGATCTTGCCTCTACCGTTCGGGAGAGTCGCTTATTACGCTGCACTGAAAATTGGTAATGGCACGATACGGAAATTGCTTCGACGTGAGAGCTTCGGGGCACGGATCCGGATATGACTCAGGAATCGATGATAAAAAACGCATTTCGCCCTTCTTGATCACAGTTTTCGCGTCTCTCGCACGTGCAAGTAGTGACGCCCAAAGTTCACATCAGCCCAAGGGACAGGCTTGCTTCCCCAATTCGTAATCCGCTGTGGCGAGCAAAGAGACAAGGTTTGCGCAGTCCTTCGACTGCCTTGCGCCGGCATTGCGGATTGGACTTCGGGGCCGTGGTTAGGGCTTTCCGTGTCTCCTGACGCGCGACAAAGCCTCCAAGCTCAAGCGCCGCGCGCCAAGGAAACACCTTCTTCCAAGTTTATTCTACGGAAACGGCGGAACGAAGTTCCAAGCTCAAGGGCGATGGCTCGGGCGTGCTTGCTCTGTTTTGCAAAAGCTAGCGCGTTTTTGATTTACACATCATTACAAAGTCGTAATGACGAAATCTTTGGACGACCTTTTGATAAGCACTAACGTAAAAAACAACTATGAAAACGATGAAAGCAGTAGTAGCGACAGTCTTATGCATCGGGTTCGCTTTCGGCGCGGCCGCCCAACCCGGAAAACATCCCGGAGAAAAGGTTGATCTGAAATCGCTCCCCGCAGCGGTTCAAGAGACAATTAATCAAAAGGCAGCAGGCGGAGACGTCGTTCGGGTAATCAGGGAAGACGACCCGGATGGGAAGTGGAATTACGAGGTTGTCGTCAAAACCAACGGTAAGGAGTCGGGGTTCGAGGTGGATCCTAACGGACGTTTCGTGAAACACCACGAAGCAAAGTAAGACGTCGACAGGCAACAAAAGGGGCAAATCCCGCTCTTCGAGCCATCGCGGTAATTGACCCGATAGGCGTCCCTCCCCCTTTGTCCAAGAAGTTCCGAGCGCGCTTACTCCGAAGGGGATAG
>Ga0081540_1000275_pt1 | contig 53581 bp, 42 predicted proteins | sample TabmetS2T1R1_FD_71024 | JGI IMG/M metagenome (GOLD analysis project Ga0081540, IMG submission 71024) | Tabebuia heterophylla rhizosphere microbial communities from the University of Puerto Rico - S2T1R1 | ecosystem: Host-associated > Plants > Roots > Rhizosphere ...
GGCCACCGCGCGGTGGCAGTGAACGGGGCGATCTACGTGATGGGAGGCTTCGCCACGCGGAATGGCGTCCGGCAGGGGTTCGCCGGCGTTCCGTACGTGTGGAAGTACACCCCGCCGTGACCGCCGCTCAGGGGTGGACGTTCAGCGTGTACGGGTAATCCATCACGCGAAAGGGTTGGCCCCCCGGGTTGACGCACACGACATGTCGCCCGCCCGGACCGCTGTCGAATCCGCCCGAGCTGCCGGACCCCAGGACACCCCCGTCGGGCAGATAGACCTCGGCGAAAAGCGATGGGGCGTCGACGAAAAACGTCTGACTGGGCGGAAGATCGAAGGCGAAGCAGTCCCGGTCGAGCCCGAACTGAGACGCTCCATGAACATCCGTGCCGATCACCCCGGGTAGCGCAAGATCGGGCGTTCCCGGCTCGGGGTCGATGACACCGGTGTCTTCGAGGAGCGGTGCGTAATCGATCGGCCGCGCGACGCTGAAGCCATCGTACGGCGACGCGGTCACGAACACCGATCCGGGATGGTCCGACGAGAAGGCAAGGGCCACTGCTCCATCAACGACGGCGTATCCGGCGTTGACCCCCTCCCCGTGCACTTCCCAGAATGCGGAGGCGGTTCCGACCAGCGCACGGCTCAGCGTATAGACGTGCCGAGCGGCCCCGGCCTGAAACTCGAACAGGTCCCGGTCCTCGGGGCCCTCGAGTCGTCCGTGGAAAGACCCGATAGTGATCGGGATCGCGGTCGCGGGGGAGTCACCCTCGACATCGACCAGCTCCTCGACGGTCAACCGGTAGCTGCTCGCGCCGTCGCAGTGGATGTTCAGGTAGGCGATCTCATCGCCGAGCAGTCCCGGGTGAGCGTAGGAGCCGTAGATATCCTCCCTGATCACCTGACCCGGCGCCCGGCGGAAGGTGGCGAAGCACGCGTCAACGTACGCCCAGAGGTACTTCCCGGCGTGCGCTTGAATCGCGAACACATCGTTGTCCGGCTGTACCTCGGCCCTTCCGTCAAAGGTCGCCGGCGGGCCCGGGAGCTGAAGCGCCGTGTCCAGGCTGTCTCCGACGTCGTCCTGCACGTCGGAGCGCTTCAGGTCGCAGCGGTAGGTGCCGACACCGTGCTCGCCCCCTGACACGCTGAGGCTGTAGTGCCCGGGGTCCTCCTGCACCTTGAAGTGTGCAGGGTTCGAGCGGCCGCCCGCGGAGAACACTCCCGTGAACCCATCGCCGAACGTGCATGTGACGTCGTAGATGACACCGAACTCCACGGCGAGTGGGAAGATGTCCACCTCGCCGGCCGGCGCGATCGTCCCCTCGGCGAAGGCGGGAGCAGGTCCCAGTGTTTCCGGCTGCACCGCCGGGGCGAGGTCGGTGACTCGGAAAAGGTACTGCCCGATGACGTGCGGATCCATCGACCGGAGGGTGATGTACTCGGCCCCTCCCATCGACGGCGTCGCGAGCCGGACCGCCGTGCCGTAGTTGTAGGTTTGCTGCGCACCGTTCGAGTCCTCCAGGCGAACCTCGAGCTCCGGCCCACTCACCACCTCGACCAGGTAGACCCGGCCCGGGTCGGCCTCGAAGCGGTAGACGTCCACGTCCTGGGAACGCCCGAGCTTCGGCACCTCGATCTGTCCGGCGACGTCGGTACTCAACGCGATCAGCCGTGCATGCTCGCGGTCGTCGTCGTCTCCTGGGTCTATGACGAGGCGCGTGCAGGTGAGGCCCAGTGCCTGCTCGAAGGCGCCACAGACGCACTCGGGGCCGTTCGCACCCGCCTGGCAGCTCCCGGCGGTGCAGACGTACCCCGCGCAGGCCTTCGCGTCTTCCTCGGTGTGATTGGCGCACCCGACGAGCGAGACCACGGCGCACAGAAAGCGCCAGCCGCGTCGCTTCCCCCCACATGGACGCATCCGTCCCTCCCCGAAGTCGGACCATCTTTCCCGTTCCCAAGCGTGCGGACAAGGTGCTGGAGTGACTCCGAGGGGGGTTCCATGTCACTCGTCCAGGCCGTTGTCATCCTCGCGCTGACCAGCGCGCCCGAGGACGCTCGCGAGGTCCGCCCCGTTGCGGCGGTGCTCAGCGTGGGAGGCGGGTACGCAGTCCCGTTCGGGAACCTCTTCAACACCGACGAGATCAACATCAACAACGCCATGAAGGGCGGCTTCCCCATCCGCGGCGAGGTGGGCATCGCGCTGTGGGACCGCTGGCACCTCGTGGTCTACGGCCACTACGCCTTCCTCGACCGCTCCCAGCGCTGCACCCCGACCCAGGACTGCACCGGGAGCTCGCTGCACATCGGGGGGCAGGTCCAGTACTGGGGCGAACGCCACTACGGCTTGACCCCGTTCATCGGCCTCGGCGGTGGCTGGGAGAAGCTGAGCCTCGACGCGGTGGACGTCTCGCTCGCCTTCTCCGGCTTCGAGGGCAAGCTGACCGGCGGCGTCCTCTACTTCTTCGGGAACGTGGTGGGGATCGGGCCCTTCGTGGAGCTCTCGATGGGCGCCTACTCCCACCTCGACGTGGTGGCGGGGACCGGCAGGGGCTCGGAGACCATCCGCAACCAGGCTCTTCACGCCTGGCTCACCTTCGGGCTGCGGGTCGATCTCTGGCCTTGAGCCGCTCCCTCGGGGAGGCTCGGGGACCGTGCGCATCCTCTACGGAGTCGTGGGCGAGGGCATGGGCCACGCCACCCGCTCGCGCGTCGTCCTCGAGGAGCTGGTCAAGGAGCACGAGGTCGAGGTCGTCGCCTCGGGCCGCGCCCACGCCTACCTCGCGGAACGGTTTCCCGACGTGCACCGCATCTGGGGGTTCACCCTCCACTACGAGGGCAACGCCATCCGGCGCCTCCCCACGGTGCTCCGCAACCTGCGCGGTGCGGTGAGTGGCTGGCCCCGGAACGTCGCCGAGTACTTCAAGCTCGTCGCCTCCTTCCGCCCCGACGTCGTCATCAGCGACTTCGAGAGCTTCAGCTACTACTTCGGCAAGGCGCACGGGATTCCGGTCATCGACCTGGACAACATTCACGTCATCTCGCGCTGCCGCCACACGCCGGAGCTGCTCCGCGGGCACGAAGGGGACTTCAAGCTCATCCGGAGCGTGGTCGGGGCGAAGCTCCCCCGCTGCTTCCACTACGTCATCCCCACCTTCTTCTACCCACCGGTGCGGTCACGGCGGACGACGCTGGTTCCGCCGGTTCTCCGTCCGGAGGTGCTCGCCGCTCGCAGTGAACGTGGGGAGCACCTGCTCGTCTACCAGACCGCGACGACCAACCGCGCGCTGCCCGAGACGCTGAAGCGCCTGGGCATGCCGGCCCGGGTGTACGGCCTCCGCCGCGACCTCACCGAGGACGTCGTCGACGGGAACGTGACCTACCGTCCCTTCGGCGAGGCCCGCTTCATCGAGGACCTGCGCACGGCCCGGGCCGTCGTGGCCGGCGGAGGCTTCACCCTCCTCAGCGAGGCGGTCTACCTCCGCAAGCCTGTTCTCTCGGTCCCGGTGGAGAGGCAGTTCGAGCAGGTGCTCAACGCGCTCTACCTCGAGGACCTCGGCTACGGCGTCTATGCGCACCGCCTCGACGAGTCGGTCCTCGCCTCGTTCCTCACCCGGATGCCGGAGCACGAGCGGGCGCTCGCCGGCTACGTCCAGGACGGAAACGCCGTGGCCCTGGCCGCGGTGAACGAGCAGCTCGCGCTGGTGGAGGCGCGCCGCGCCCGCAGGGTTCGACGCCGCACGGCGCAGGCCCGGACGTTCTAGTTCGAGCAGTTCCCGTCGTGACGGCAGTCGTGGACCGCCGGCGGCACGTCGAGCCAGTGCACCGTGCCAATCATGTCGGTGACGCCGGTGGTCGACGAGAGAGGGCCCGAGCCGGGCTCGATCAGAACTCCGCCGTACGCGACCTGGCCGGTGATCGTGTTGATCGAGAGCACCAGCGCCGGCTGCTGCGGGGTGACGTAGGTGTTTCGAGTGACGAACCGCGCAGTGGCGGTGCGGGTGTTACCGCCGCTGGAGCCACACTGGATGCCGCCTCCGGTGACGTCCGCCTGATAGGTGTACGCGGTGTCCAGGGGAAGCGTCGCACCGCAGGAAAGCGTCTGCACCGCATTCGGCTTGAGCGTGCTCCAGATGACGCAACCGTCGTTCATGAAGGCCGAGCTGGCGGTCCGCTCGTCGGTGGAGTTCGCGTGTGCCAGGTACCAGCCGTTCCCGGTCGACGCGGCGATGGTCCGGCTCGCATCCACCAGGCTGGCGTCGGAGAGCGCCGCCGAGTCGTAGGCGGTCGCGCCCACGGCGGTGGTGAACTGCGCACGGGTCTCGTCGAAGAGCCGCACCGAGTAGAACCGCGAGTACTCCATCGAGCTCGGGCTGTAGGAGACCGCGGTTCCCAGCGGCCGTCCGGAAGCGGTGGGGCAGTCCACCCCGCCGGTGACGCCGGGCGACCAGTCACAGTAGGCCTGGGCGCTGTACTGGCTGTGGGTGCTGCCGCACGTGATGGTGGTGTCGATGCGCGAGTCCACCACGTCCGAGCACGTGCCGGACTCCTTGTCGGGCGGCGAGTCGAACCCGAGCGACTGGGTCGGTGACGAGGCGCCGGCGCTGTAGCTCCACCCGCCGGACTGGTAGTGGGGACCGGAGCTGTCCGACGAGATCCGGTAGCGGCTCGCCTGGACCTGCACGCTGCAGTTCTTCCTCATGCAGGCGCCGAGGTTGGCCAGGCCGCAGGTCCCGCCGTTGGGGTCCTTGATCTGGTCGCGGTCGCCGCTGCCCATGAAGAAGCGCCAGACATTCCCGGGGAGCAGCCCCAGCACCGCCCGCTGGAAGAAGGCGCTCCGGTGCCAGTACGGCTGCCCCTTGAACTGGACGAACGCCCGCGCGGCGAACCAGTTCGAGTAGGTGCCGTCCGGGCCGCTCGGCTGTCCGGGCCTGCTCATTCCCACCGTCCACACCTGACCGCCGGTGTCGCCCACCACGAGAGTGTCGAAGATTCCGTCGGCGTCGGTGTCGGCGAGGCTCGGCGGCGCGGCCACCGGGAAGAGCGAGTTCCGCAGGTCGGTGGACCCGGTCGAATCGGCGGCCGAGAAACGGTACACGTCCTGGCCGGTCCAGATGTCGAGCACCCAGATCGCGCGGCCGCGGAGGAATGCGGGGTCGTACCCTCCACCGAGCGCCACGACGTAGCGCTCGCGAGCCTGAACGCCCTGGACCTTGAACACGCCCTCCGAGTCCTCCTGGGCAATTGGCCCGATGGGCGGGGCGGCCGGGCCGAGGTCATTCCACGACTCACCGGACACCAGCGCATCGTTCGTGTTCGGGGGAGGCCAGTTCCAGAGGAAGCTGGGGCGCATGGGGTCGGTGACGTCGAGGGCGAAGTAGCTCCGTCCGCCCTCGCGCTCGCCGGTGACCGCCACGGTGCGGAACTCATTGGACTGCTTCTGCCGGTCGCGGTTGAAGTCCACCCACACGTCGCGGACCATCGGGGTGCCGTCCACCATCAGCTCGTGCCGGTCCCCGAGAGCCAGGCGGATGAGCTTGGGAAGGAGGTCCGGCGGGACGAAGGCCCACATCTCGTCGCCGGTCCCGAGGTCGAAGGAGTGCACTCCGCTGCTGACCACGTCGTTCCCGGCGTTGAACGCGTGGAGCATGCCGTCGTTCGAGCCCACCAGCAGGAACTGGGTGCGGTACTGGTTGGCAGAGAAGTAGCTGCCGTAGGCGGTCTCGCCGCCGGGCTCGAAGCGCGGGTCGTAGAGCGAGGGGACGCACTGGCTCACCACGCCCAGGTCGCAGAGGTAGGTCGGCGCCGGCGGCGTCACCAGCACCGGCGTGGAGTGGAAGATGTCCCCGAGGAGGTTCGGCCGCGCTCGGTAGCTGCTCGGCGGCGGGTTGGTGCGGTTGTACGGGTTCTGGAAGAGGAGGTCCCTGCCATTGACGAAATCGATCAGGTCACGGCCGCAGTCGGCCTCGGTGGTGTAGGCGTGGCGGGTGAGGTTCCCGAGGGTGGTGCAGAAGTCACCGGTCACGCCGCCGAGCTGGAAGAGTGGAGTGAGCCGGTCGGCGTTGGCGCTGGTGAACTGGATGAGCGTCGGGTCGTAGCCCCCGGAGGAGCTCGGAGCCACGGTGTAGATCTTCCGCTGCTTCGAGCTGTCTCCTGCGAGCCAGCGGTTCACCCGGTCGGCGAGCGCGTCGCCCGCCTCCCAGAAGGGCTTGGCCGGGACGCCGCCGTCGGACGCGCCGGCCTTCACCGGCCAGCCGCCGTCCCAGGTCTTGCTGCTGTCGAGCACCACGAACTGGCCGTTGGACTCGCCGACGAAATCCTTGTTGGTGTCGGTGAGGTAGAAGTCGGTGCAGTCGCGGTCACCGTTGGGGTTGGCGGAGGTGACCTTCCCCTGGTCGGCGGTGGTGCACCCGGCGGAGAACTCGTTGAAGAGATTGAACCGGGTGACGGTGCCCGGCCAGAGCTGGCCGCCGCTGGGCGTGAAGCGCGGGAGGAAGGCAGAGCTGTAGCCGCTGCTCTGCACCGTGGTGATGCTGGCCGCGGAGAACGAGGTCTGGCGGTTCACGATGGCCAGGAAGACGTCCTGGATGTTCGACTCCAGCGTGGCGAAGTCGTCCGCCACGACGTAATCACCACCGCCGCGGGCGGCCACCTGCTGGAGGGTGGTCATCTCCCCGTAGGTGTTCTTCGGGTCGCCGATGGCCACCACGTAGGTGCGGATGGTCGAGTTCGGATACCCGATGCCCACCGGGTTGTTGTTCATCCAGGCCGCGACGTCGTCGGCCAGGTCCATGTCACAGGTGCCGGAAGGTGCCTGGCGGACGCTGCTCCCGGAGATTGCGCTCCCGGCGCCCCCGGACATCGAGGGGTCGAGGAAGTCGTCTCCGTCGTCCTCCGCACCCATCCCCAGGCTGGAGCACTGCGCCGGGGCGCTGCACCAGGCGGGGGTCACCCCGTTCACCGGAGCGCAGGCCGCATTGGCGGTGTCGCCGCGCCCGTCGCCGAAGAGGACCACGAAGTCTCCCCGGCAGTTCACGCAGGGCCCGCTGTTCGTGTTCGGGAAGGTGCTGGGGAAGGTGTTGTTGCTGGAGAAGAGCCAGGGGCTGGTCTGGCCTCCCATGTACCAGGCGGCGTTGAAGAGCATCTCCGCCACCGGGTACGCCGTGCTGGTGTAGGACACTCCGTCGATCGCGGAGATCTTCTGGTTGAGCGGGCGGCCCTGCCCGGCGCAGGACTGCGGGAGCATCTTCTGCAGCAGCTGCGTCCCCCGGACGTCGTTCTGTCCGAGGACCGCCTCACGGAGAGGCAGGAGCAGCGGACCGTTCACCAGACGCTTGTAAGCGAGCGAGAGCAGGACCCACTTGACCGGATGGAAGCGCAGCCAGTTGGTCGTGAAGACTGCGGCCGACGTCGTGACGTCGTTGTCGCTCACGGCCGGGTTGAGCCAGTAGCCGCGGGTGTTCAGGCAGGCGAGGCAGGCGGCCTGCTGCGCCGCGCCGCCGGCGCTGGAACAGGCCGTGGCGCTGCTCTCCGCGCTCCCGGTGGACGAGTCGCCGGAGGGCCAGTTCCGGTACCGGTAGGCAAACCCGGTCTTCAGCGCGTCGCTCTGGCCGCTGCCTCCGGAGTACGTCGGGCCGGGGTCGGGGTAGGTCTTGTTCGGATCGTACGTGCCCTGGAGCGCGGTCGGTCCCGCAGGAGGAATCACCCCGGTGGGCATGAAGTACTGCAGGCCATTGAGGTAGGCGTTGCTGCAGCCCGTGGGGGCGGTTCCGCCGAGATCCACCCGGATCCGGTACAGGCGCTGGGTGAAGTCCAGGAGCGTCGCGTGCGACGGCCAGACCAGCGTCACGTTGGTGTTGCCGCTCTGGTCGCTGACGCCGGTGAAGAAGTCGTTGTCCCCACCCTCGGGCGGGTTCTGGAGGTAGTCGATCCGCTCGACGTCGCGGGCCCAGCAGGCCTGGGCGGACGAGCTCGACTGCGCGAGCGCGAGCGGCGCACCCAGCAGGAGCCCGAGGGTCAGGAGTCGTCGAAGGTTGCGATGCACGGACATGCTCCTCAGAGACCGAAGCGCACGAGGTACTCGACCTCGTTCTGGTGAGAGGCGGACTTGCTCGAGCTGCAGACCACCAGGACGCGGTAGAGCTGGCCGCCCATGCCGATCCGGGCGATCCGGTTCGACATGTCGCTCACCCCGATGCCGCCGGAGCTGACCCCGGTGACCGCGGTGATCGACTTGATGGCGAACTGGTTGTAGTGCCCGGTGGAGACCGTCTGGTCGTTGATCGCCGTGTTCAGCGTGAGCTGGGTGGGCGTGGTGCCGTAGGCACGGAACTGGCTGAGCAGGAGCTCGCGGCCGGCCTCGGCGCAGGTGGCAGAGCGGATCGCGGCCCGCTGCGCCGAGGAAGCGTCGGAGTCGTTGCTGCCCTTGCGGAGAAAGGCCAGACCGACGATCGAGAGCACGCTCACCACGATGAGGACGTTGAGAAGAGCGCCGCCGCGGGGTGGATGGGTAGCCATGGTCAGAAGACGAAGCTCGCCGTGGAGCTCATGTTCCGCAGCGTGACGTCGAGCTGCGTGGTGAAGAGGCGATAGCCGGGGACGTTGAGGGTCCCGGCACGGTTCTCGGCATTGGTCACCCGGTCCCCGCTCCAGCCGTCTGTCTTGCCGCGGTCCGCCCGGTCCGACCGGATCCGGAGCGTGACCCGGAGCGCGCGGACGTTGGCCGGGTTGAGGGTGCAGCGTGACGGGTCGGTCGAGGCGGTCCCGTAGATGGGCGCCGCGGGGTTGGTGTTGAGCAGCGGCTCCTCGCGAGCTCCCTTGGAGTCGCCGATGATCCAGTCGCCGTCCGAATCCGGACCGCTCGCGAAACCGGCGCAGGCGTCGAGCGCGTAGGCCACCTGCATGTCGATCACGTTCTTCGCGACCGGGATCAGGTCATCCTGATCGGCGGGAGGCAGGATCCCATCCCCGTCGAGGTCTCGCCCCGTGTCGAGCATCAGCCAGGGGATCCCGTTCAGCGTCTGGACGAAGAACCTGGAGCGATCGATCAGGAACATCGCCGCCCCCGGCTGGCCGTGACAGGCCTGGAGCGAGCCGGTGGCGTTGTACGGGCCCAGTGTCGGGTCGCCGCTGAAGCGGTTCAGGACCACGTCCCCGGCCATGGCGGAGCTGGGCAGAGAGACCGGCGCGTCGAGGGTGAGCATCACCGGCGACTGGCCCCCGGCGCAGAGCGCCAGTACCACCCTGCCCGCCTCCAGCGAGGTCCCGGGCTGGAAGGTGACCGTGAGCGAGGCCGGGGCGGTGGTCGCCGCGGTGATGGGCCAGGAATCTCCGCTGAAGCAGCCACCGGCGTCTGTGCAGGCGCCCTCGCCCTGAACCAGGTACCGGTAGCGAGGATCGCGACTGACCACCACCAGCTCGTCCGGCCCGGTGGCGCTGTCCCGGCAGGGCTGGTTGGCGCAGCGGTAGGAGAAGTCGAGCGCCCACCGGGGGTCGACCCCGAAGCCGGTCATCCGGAGCGTGGAGTCGAGGAACTGGGTCGCCTCGCGCGCCGCGCCGTTGGCGGTGCGGTACAGGTCGCGGCTCTGCAGCGCCATGTACTGTCCCACCAGGGCCTGGGAGGCCGCGGTCACCGCCACGAGCGAGACCGCGGACGCGACCACGATCTCGAGCAGGGAGAAGCCGCGCTGTGTGCGTGGGAGAGTCATGCTCAGAAGAGGTTCGCCGGGTTTCGCTTGAAGGTCGTGAGGGCGACCTGGTGCCAGCCCACGTTCGGCTCGTTCCAGCGGACGATGATCTGGATGAGCTTTCCGCTCGGGGTTCCGGAGCCGATGGGGTCGATGGCGTAGACGTTCCAGTACCGGGTGAAGTCCACCTTCCCGTCGCCATCGACGTCGGCGGAGAGGCCCTGGTACGACTGGCCGAGCGAGTTGTAGCTGGTGGCGTTCTGGTCGGCGGCAGGCGAGTCGGAGAACTGCGCCTTGTGGGCGGCCCGCGCGGAGGTGCCCATGTCCCAGGTCGCGACCAGCGTCGAGTCATTGAAGCTGGAGACGGTGGTCAGAGGCGCGAGGCGGGGATCGGAGTAGTTCCAGCGGGCGATGTTCTCGCTGAGGTCGGTGCCCAGCAGCGACGCGTCGAGCGTGCGCTCCGACCAGCGGTTCATCCGCGCGCCCATGACTTGAAGGGGCAGAAGAGCGGCGAGCGAGATCGCCAGGATCGCCGAGGCAATCATCGCCTCGACGAGGGTGAAGCCGCCTGCCGCAGGCCGAGCGCTCATTGCTCGAAGACCTCCACCACGCCGGTGCGGGAGGTCACCGCGACAAGGACCGTGCGCGACTCGTTCGGGCCCTGGATGGTGAACTGCTGGCCCTGTGAGCCGCGAGCAAGAGCGGCGCCGCTGAACGAGGCCGCCCCGTTGGGCTGAAAGACGATGGCGCCCATGCCGGTGTCCGGGTTGCAGAAGCTGCAGTAGGGCAACGCGGGAGACTGGGTCCGGATGACCGGGACGCTGGCGAAGGGCGCCGGCAATGAGGCACCGAAGCCTGCGGCGGGCCCGAACACCGCCTTGCCGCTCCCGGTGGGGAAGGTGTCGGAAACGATGACCGTCCCCGGATTGGCGGGGTCGAAGCCGCCGAGCGTCCAGCCGGCGGGCGCCTCGACGCCCCACCAGCGATTGGCCCGGGTGTCCACCACGAAGGCGGTCGCCACGCCCCGGCCCGCGGCCTCGCTCCGGGTGCGCCGGAGGCTGGTCATGACGTTTCCGAGAACCGAGGAGAAGTTGGCCCGGGAGGTGAGGCGCTCGTAGCCGCCGAGGCTCATCGCGGTGAGGACGGCGACGATCCCGACGACCACCATCACCTCGAGAAGGGTGATGCCGCGCGGGCGGAGGGCTCCCCTGCCCGCTCCGGGGGATGCGTGGTCGACACTGCGCGGATGTGGACGGTGCAGCACGCACCTGACCAAAGCCAGGCACGTGCCATCCGCCCGGACCGTCTCGTCTCGGGAGCTTGGGGATTTGCTGCCTGGGTCTTTCGGGCCACCCTGGGTCAACGCCGGTTGCGCGGTGCGCGAGCATGGTGGCGGCCGTCCCGTTTTCACGGGTGGGTTCATGCACTCGGGTGTGGACAAGTGAGGTGCGGAACGGCCAGCATCCCGCCCGCTTCTGGTAGAGCGTCCGAGCCTGGTGGCCGGCCTGGTCTTCAAAACCAGTGGGACGGCGCGCGAGCGTCGTCCGGGTGGTTCGATTCCGCTGCTCTACCGATTCCGGCGGTCCGGGTTGATGGCCGCAGCGTATCACGGCTGGGGAACGCGAAACCCTGCACGGCGACAGGGGAACTGGTTGCTCAGATGGGTGCGGGCTGACCCCCGGCGAGCACGGATCTGATGAGTCTCAGAGGGGCGCTGGGCTTGCCACCACGAGTGCCGGGGCTGCGGATGATCGCGGTCGGGGGAACGCCCAGCTCTCCTGAGCGACGGTGACCTCGTCTACCCCCTTGGGGCCGGTACGACCGGAGCCCGGCGGTACTGCTCCTCCCCGGGACCTGCCTCGGCATCCCCCGTACATCTGCACCTATCGACGACAGAACGGGGATCCCTGGGCTCGTCGGGCGCCGACTGGTGCAGCTCGTGGCTTCCCGCAAGCCCCAGCGGATGGCAGCTCGACTTGAAGCCAGGCCGAGAGAAGCGGGACGTTCTCTCCTTCTTCAGATCGGCGAAGATGCCTTCGGGTGATTGGCGTCGCCGCGACGGAGGTCGTTGGGTGCGGCTTGGAGCTGGAGCGCGAGTCGGTCCCTACGAGGTGCTCGCCGCCCTCGGAGTGGGGGGAATGGGCGAGGTGTACAGGGCTCGCGATACCCGGCTGGGTCGCGAGGTGGCGCTCAAGGTCATCTCCGACGGAGCCGTCCTCGACCGCGAGAGGCTCCAGCGCTTCGAGCAGGAGGCCCGCCTCGCCGGCTCGTTGAACCATCCCAACCTAGTCGTCGTGTATGACGTCGGCTCCGAAGGCGGCGCGCCTTTCCTGGTGACCGAGCTGCTGGAGGGGGAGTCTCTGCGACATCGCCTCTCCCGGGGTCGGCTGCCGCTACGGACCGCCTTGGAACTCGGAGTGCAGATTGCCGAGGGCCTCGCGGCGGCTCATGCCCGCGGCGTCGTCCACCGAGACGTGAAACCGGAGAATGTCTTTCTCACCTCCGGTGGCCGAGCAAAGCTGCTCGACTTCGGGATCGCGAAGCTGACGGCACCCCCAACCCTCGGCGGCACCCGGAACCTGCTCGACACGACCCTCACGCCCGAGGGCGTGGGGACCCACCCGGGCGCAGTTCTCGGGACTCCCGGTTACATGTCCCCCGAGCAGGTGCGCGGAGATCCCGTCGACGGCCGGACGGACATCTTCAGCCTGGGCGCCGTCCTCTACGAGATGCTCTCGGGAACGAAGGCGTTCCCCGGGCGCAGCTTCATCGAAACCTCGCACGCGATCCTCGACTCCGACCCTGCTCCCCTCCCCGACTCGGTCCCGCCGTGGGTCGGTCTCGTCGTCGGACGCTGCCTCGAAAAGGAGCCGGCACAGCGTTTCCAATCCGGCGCAGACCTCGCCTTCGCACTCGGGGCGAAGGCGACTCCTAGCTCCGGCTCCGTCGCAACGCTCCCCCGGGCGCCCCGGGCCGTCTGGCGGCGCGCCGTGCTGGTCGTGGCCGCGCTCGCCACGGTCGCGGCCGTCGGCACGCTCTTTCGTCCGAGGTTGCAAGGAGAGCCTGCACCGAGCATTCCGGGGATCGAGCGTCTCACCTTCCGCGCCGGTGCGATCGGAGGCGCGCGCTTCACTCCGGATCACCGGGTGGTGTTCAGCGCGCCATTCGAGGGTCGTTCCGAAGAGGTCTTCTCGCTGGTCCTCGGGAGCCCCGAGCCCCAGCTGCTCGGGATCCAGTCGGCTCGACTCGCCGCGGTTTCGCGGAGGACGGGAGAGCTGGCGGTGTTGCTTGGCTCGGAGTCGGTCTACATCGGAGCCGTCCGGGGAACTCTTGCCCGGGTCGCTCCCACCGGGGGCGTTCCGCGCGAGATCGCCGAGAACGTCGCCTGGGCCGAGTGGACGCCGGAGGGAGGCCTCGTGGTCGCTCGACGCGAGGGGGGCCGGATGTGGATCGAGTGGCCCCTGGGCAACACGGTCTGGAGTGGAACGGGGGCGATCACCGATCTCCGTTGCTCGCCGGATGGGAGGCAGGTGGCCTTCGTCCACCGTCCGCTGGCATCGCAGACCAACATCATCCTGCTCAGCCCCTCGAAGAGCCCGCGCGTCCTCCTGACCAGCCCTGCGGCGCGCGGCTTCGTCTCGACAGCCGTCTGGCGGCCGGACGGAAAGGGCCTGGTCTTCACCTCCTCGACCTCGGCGGGGTCCATGCTGGTCGAGCTCTCGCTCACCGGAGCCACCCGACCGCTCTACCGCTTCCCCGGAGTCGTGTGGCTCCAGGACATCGACTCCGACGGGAAGGTGCTCGTCCTGATGGCTGGCGGACGAGACCACGTCGCCGTCCTGAGCCCAGCGACGCACGCTTTCCCCCGAGATCTAGCCTGGCTCAGCGCCCCCAACCTCGGCGACCTCTCTCCCGACGGAAGGAAGCTTCTCTTCAGCGACTCTGCCCACGGCCAGACCTACGTCGTGCTCCGAGAGACCGATGGCAAGCCGGCGAAGGTCCTCGGCCCCGGCCTCGCGTTCGCTCTCTCCCCGGACGGAAGGACCGCCGCGCTGTTGCCGAAAGAAGGAGACCGGCTCGTGCTCGCTCCGACTGGAGCAGGACTCGCCGTGGAGGTGGCCCTCCCCGAGCTCGACGTCCAGGCCGCGCAATTTTCCCGCGACGGGCGCCGGCTCTGGATCGCCGCCCACCACGCGGACCGCGCCGGGACCCAGCTGTATCCGATCGACGTGGCGAGCCGGCGTCTGCTCGAGCCCGTTCCCGGTTCCGACATCGTTCCCTTCACCCCGATCGCCGTGTCTCCGGATGATCGGTGGATCGCGGTCTCCGGGACCGGCCACGTTCCGACAGTCATCCCCACAGCCGGAGGAGAGCCCACACGGATCACGACCGTGTCACCAGAGCTCCGCCCGTTCCCGGCGGGGTGGTCATCGGACGGCGCCCTGTGGCTGGGGTTCCGGGGCGCCAAGCCGGCGCGTCTTGCCCGGGTCGCCCTGCCGAGCCAGAAGATCACCCGCACGCTCGCTCTCGAGCTTTACGAGCCGGGTGGCTACGAGATCCACGACGCACGGATAAGCCAGGACGAATCCCTGGTCGTGGTCGAGTACCCGAGCTGGGAGGGCTGGCTCGCGCTGATCGAGGGGCTCGCCCTCGACCGCTGAACCGCCGCCGCGCTACCTGACCCTGGCTTGCTCGCGCCAGCCGCGCGCCTTGTCGACCAGTGAGGCGGCCGGATCGTCGGTCACGTCCAGGGGCGCTCCGGCGGTCCGGGTTGTCAGCCGCGGTGTCACACCGGGCGACGGAACCGGCAGGACCGTCCGGCGGCGGCGCTCCAGCGCGGCTCGCCGCTCGTCGCCGACACGCGCGAGGGACTCGTCGATGAGAGTCGTCTTCCCGCGCATGTCGGCGTTACCGGGAGCAGGTCACTTCTTCTTCTCGAGCTCGGAGCGGAAGGAGGCGACCTGGTCGAGCCCAGCTCGGAGCCGCTCCTCATAAGCGCGAAAGTCGGGGGCGTACTCGGGCCCGAAGTCCTCGGGCTCGTAGAACGGGCGGACCTCGATCTCCGACTCCTCGCCCGGCATCGGGTCCGGGCAGCGGCGCACCCACTCGACGGCCTCGTCGAGCGACTTGACCTGCCAAATCCAGTAGCCGGCGACGAGCTCCTTCGTCTCCGTGAAGGGCCCGTCGATGACGGTCCGCTGCTTCCCGGGCGAGAAGCGCACCCGCTTGCCCTTGCTGCTCGGCTTCAGGCCGTCGCCGTCCAGCATGATCCCCGCCTTGACCAGCTCCTCGTTGAACTTGCCCATCTCGGCGAGGAGCTCCTTCGGCGGCAGCTTTCCGCTCTCGGAAGTCTTCGTCGCCTTCACGATCACCATGACGCGCATCGCTTGCTCCTGTCGGTTTGAGAGGTCGAGCCGGCCCGGACTGGCCGGGATCGCCTCCTTCTGACAGGGCGACGAGCCGGATGGGCGCAGATCGACACGCGCCCGAACTTTCACGGAAGCCCCGCCGTTTCAAGCGCTTGCGGGCCGCCCCGGCGGGAGCCGGTGCCCCGGAGAGGCCGACACTGCGGGGGCCACGACTTGACGATGGTCATGTCGCCCAGCTCTACCGATCGAGCTCAGCCGTCGGAGGCTCGCCGGGGGCGGGGGCGGCGGTCCTCTCCGGCGCCGGCCGCGACCTGATCCAGGTCATCGTCACGAAGGCACCCACCCACGAGCCCGTCGCGGCGAACGCGACGTAGATCCACGAGTGGGTGTAGCTGATCACCGCGAAGGCGGACAGCATGTACCAGAGGCTGCTCCAGTTCGCCGCAGCCACCCGTCTCCGCGCGATCACCGCCGCGTTGAAGAGCACGTAGACCGCATCGGTCACTCCGGTGGAGAGGAAGACGCCGGCGCCAATCAGCGGGTTGAACTCGAGGGTGGGCATGGGCGGAGCGTCTCCCGATCGCCCCGCGCACGCGAGCCCACCGAATCGTGACCGAACGACTACCGGCACTTCACTCGGCCAAGTCCCAGGTGAAGGTCGTGGTGCAGTTGTCAGGATGGTCCGAAGGGCAGTTCCCCAAGTGGTTCGTCTCCGTGCGCTCGTAGGCGCTGGTGAAGGCGTTGTCGCGTGTCACCGTGATCCGGTTGACGACCTTGAGGTGGAAGGCACAGGTGGTTCCGGAGATCGTGGTGTCGTTCTCCCGGTTCAGCACCGCCTGTCCCTCGGAGAGCGTTCCCTGTCCCTGCGCCGGCTGTGGCGGGGTCCCCACCGGGTCGGGTGTCGTCGTTCCGTAGAACTGGACGAAGCCGGCATCCACGACCAGCAGATACTGCGTTCCGGCCAGGTCGGTCGGGTTCGTGTGGCAATTGTCGACGATGTTTCGCGCGTCGGAGGCGGTGTAGAGGCCGGTCGCGAGCTGCGGTCCCGCGTCCGCGCTCCCGCCGTCGTCGCTCCCACATCCTTGCCCGACCAGCGCCACCAGCGAGACGATGCCCGCGACCAGCGCGAGCGATGCCTTGATCGACCTCATCTGAGCCCCCGACCCAGTCAGTTGTTCATCGAGGCCTTGCCGGTCATCTGCTTCTCGGCGGCCTTCTGCTCTTGTTGCGCCGGTGTGAGCTGTTCGGGCTCAGCCGCCGGTGGCTGGGATGCCGAGGGATTGCTCGGCCGAGGACGGCGCTGCGTCGCCGGGTGCTGAGCAGCAGCAGCAGGGGGCGCGGCGGCGGCGGCGAGCTTCGCGTTCGCATCGCCGAGCTGCTGGTTCAACGTCGCGAGCTGTCCCTGAAGGCTGCTGACCTGGTTCTTCAGCGCATCTCGCTCCGCGGTCACGGCTTGCAGTTGCGTCTTCGTCTGCTCCAGCTCCGCCTTTGATTGATCGCAACCGAGCATCCCGACAATCAGGGATGCCGCTGCGACGCCGAACGTTCCGTGGATTCCCTTCATCGCTTCGCCTCCCAGCCAGCAGCATCGGTACCCGAATGTCCGGCCGCCAGAGGCACTCGATGGGGGAAGGGCCCAAGCGCCAGGACGGACGCCGTCCGTCCCGCCGGTGTGCCCGGTCGCACGAATCACCCTTCGTGCGATCGCCAGCGACGTTGCGGAGAGGCGCTCAGGCGACTCAGTCGGCCGGGACGCCGTAATAGGTCGTCACCTGGAAGTCACCGGTCGTGTAGACGACGCCCTCGAGGATGGGCCCGGCGACGCCCGAGAATCGCTTGGCGGGCAAGTCGGTCAGCGGGGACCAGGAATCCCTCGTCGGATCGTAGGCGCTGACCTCGGTGATGCTCGTCCCGTTCGCGATCTCCCCGGCGATCACGAGGATCCGGTCGCGGAAGAGGAACGTCGATCCGGTGATGTGGCTCCGTGCACGGGGCATGTTCGCCCCGCGCGTCCACGTGTCGGTCGCCGGGTCGTAGATCTCGACGTCCGGCACGGTGACCAGTCCCTCGTCGTGCCCGTGCTGCCCGCCGATCACGTAGATCTTTCCTCCGAACACCGCCGAGCCGAGGTGGTTCCGCGGCGTGGGCAGCGGAGCAGCGGACGTCCAGGCCGTGGCTCCGCCCGCGAGGTCGAGGACCCAGTGCTGGTTCGTGTCGCTCGCCTGTCCAAAGCTCAGGCCTCCGATGAAGTGCAGCTTGCCGTCGAGGTAGTCCAGCGTTCCGGCTGCTCGCCGATCCGGAAGATCGGGCAGGGCTTCGTAGGTGTTCGTCGCCACCCGGTACCGCCAGGCGTGGACGGTGCCGAACACCTGGAAGGTCCGGGAGGCATCCTCGACGAAGCCGCCCGCCCAGTAGATGTCCGTCCCGTCGGTGGCCGTACCGGCGTGGGTTGCCCCTTCCGGCATGTCGGCGAGCCGCGACCAGGTGTCGCTCGCCGGGTCGTAGACGTAGGCGAAGCGCCAGGGAGTGCAGCAGGCCTTGCTCCAGTCGAAGCCGCCGAAGGTGTAGAGCTTGCCGTTGACCACCGCTCCATGCCCTTCGCTGGTGCCGAGCGGCCGATCCTTGAGCGTGGTCCAGCTGAGACTGCCGAATCCGCCCGTTCCGCCGTCCGGCTGTCCCCCGTCGGGAAGTCCTCCATCGACGACCCCACCATCGGGACCGCCGTCCGGTCCGCCGGCGTCCGGTCCGCCGTCCGGGCCACCGTCGTTCACCGTCCCGCCGTCGGGGTCCGGGCCTCCATCCCTGCCCGGCTCCACCCTTCCGCCCGAGGTCCCGCAGCTCACTGCCGCGAGCACCACCGCGAAGATCCACCACCCGCGCCGCACTCCCGCCCTCCCGGTTGGACCCCGGTCCGCGCGGGGCTAGATGCAAAGGGAGTGACGAAGCGGTGCGGTGGCATCCCGCGCCCGGCGTCGAACGCTCGCCGCTGGACACTCGGCCCGGTCTGCCGGGTCGGGGCGAGAGCGCCCTCGCCAGGTTGATCGCGAGGTGGTCCCTTTCACTGGGGTGAAGCGGACGGCGGAGGAACGGGCGCGGGCGAGGAAACGACCTGCGGCGGACGGGGACGCCACAGCCCACCCATTCCGAGCGACTGCCAGCCCTGCCGCACCCATCGAAGGAGTGCCGTCGCCAGCCACAGGGCCCAGGCGAGCATCGCCAGGCGGTAGACCAGCAGCGGGACGGAGAACACCAGCGGCCGGGGCAGCGGCCCGGCGACACGGTCCGCCGTCCACCGGAGCTCGGTGAGCACCGAGCCGTTGCCGGCGATCTGCATGTCCGGTTCCCCGAGCAGGCCGCGCTGCACCGCCTCGAAGAGCGCGAGCAGGGCAAAGCCGGTCAGCACGACCAGCGCCACCTGCATCAGGTCGAACGCCCACCACGGACGCACCCGCGCACCCGCGGCGCCGCGCCAGCCGAGCGCCAGGAGCCAGAGCACGACCACCGCCGCTGCGGGAACCGAGACCTGCGTCAGCCCCACCCCGAGCAGCAGCCAGGCGCCGATCCGCAGCGGGCTGTGCGGAACACGCGAGAGCGCGAAGGCCACCAGCGCGGTCACCAGCAGCACGCTCCAGAACAGCACCGCCGGTCCGAAGGTGGGCCCTGCGAGCCACAGCACCCAGCGCTGTGCTGGAAGCGTCACGACGACGTCCACGTTCGCCCCGGCCGCGCCGACGTCCACCGCCGAGGGCCGGAAGCCGAGGGACAGACCCCGCGGCTCTCGCCACCGCACGCCCACCCTGGAGACCGGTGGGGTGAGGGACACCAGCAGCTTTCCTGCCTCCAGCCGGACCGGCTGCGCCTGACCGTTGACCGCGACGCCGAGCAGCTCGATGTCCGGTGGGAGCACGAGCGCGTGCTGCCCGCCGCGGCTGGTTCGGAAGACCAGATCCAGGCCCACCTCCGTCGCGCGGATGCCGGGCCGCACGTCCTGCTTGCCGCTGTCGAGCGTCAGTGTGGCGCCGCCGATCCCCTCCGGGCGGCTGGACTTCACCGTCACTGACTCTCCGGGCCAGGGTAGCCACGTCGGCTGGTGGGCGTCACCGGGGCCGCCCGGATGGATCGGGGCGATTCCCCCGAGCTCCACGTGCCACATCGTTCCGGCGACCAGGACCCACTGCTCGACCCAGGACGCGGTCTTCGGCGCGGTGAGGGAAAGCTCCGGGCGCTGCTCGAGCGTGCTCCGCCACGAGAGCCCCGGCGTACCGGGAGGAAGGTTCACTGCCACCTTGCCGTCCTTGACTGGCAGGTCGGCGGTCAGCACCGCCTCGCCCGGCAGCAACGGAATCTGGAGCACCACCGCGCTCTCCGGCGGGGAGAGCCGCTCGACCTCCGTCTCCACCTCCCAGGTGAGCCCCAGGCGGAGCGTCCGGGTGACGCGAGCGAACGCGGGGAGCGCACCGGGGCGCAGCGCCTCACCACCGCCGGCCTGCTCCAGCCGGCTGAGCTGCAGCGTCGGCTCCGGCCGGCCGTCGTCGCGAAGGCCGTCCACCTTCCAGCCACGAGCCTGGACGGTGAGAAAACGCGGGGTGAGGCCGAGCGGGAGCTGGACCGCGTCCACGCGAGGAAGGGCCCCGGAGAGGAGCACCGTGTGCACTCCTGGACGGAGCACGAGCCAGCTCACTCCGTCCTCCCGGCGCAGCGCCACCGCGGGCTTTCCATCGAGCACCACCTGCTCGGGGCGCCACCCTTCCCCGCCGCCGGCCAGCGGAACTGCGACCACCGACGCCGCCTGGAGCTCCACCCGGAGGCGGAGGGTTCCCGGATCCACCTCGAGCAGCGCGCGGCCCGCCGAGGCGCAGACCGGCGCACAGCGGGGCGCCTGCAGCAGCTTGTCTCGGAGCTGTCCGAGCCGAGCGTCGGTGGGCTGCTCCTCGGCACGGGCGGATCCCTGCCACACGAGCAGGAGGCCCAGCACGGCGGTCGCGGCCGCCGTGGTGCCCCGGAGAGGTGGGGGGCGGGCGCGGCCGGAGCGAACGAGGAGAAGCCAGGCCAGGACCCCGAGGAGGCCGACCCGCAGGAGGCCGAGGACCACGTTCTCCGCCGGAGAAAGCAGCCAGAGGCGAACCCACTGGCCCTGCTGCACGGGGCCGCTCCAGCGCAGCGGCACGTCGAGCCAGGTCCAGCGGGGAATCCCGGGGCCGGTCTGGACCACCGCGTTGCGGTCGATCTCCACGATGGCCGGCTTCTGCGGAGCGAGGGTGCCGAGCGCGGATCCGTACCGCTGCTCGGCCGGTTTCGCTTCTCCGCCCGAGCGCCCGACCTTGCCGACCGCGGGCGGAGACGCTGCAGGAGCAGCCTTGTCCGCTTCCTTCTTCTTCAGCTCGTCGACCGCGCCGCCGACCACGCCGCCCTCGACGGCCGTGGACTCCTCGGCTGCTTCAGGTCGCGCCTCCGGTGCCGGCGTCGCCACCATGCGCTCGCGCGCGGGAACGGCACGCCGGTTCACTCCGAAGACGACTCCCCCGCTCGCGCCTCCGGCCGGGGGCTGGAGCGCGGGGTAAAAGCGCTCACGCAGGTGGTCCAGGGCAAACGAGACCAGGACCAGGGCCAGGACCCCGAAGGCGACCCGGCGGAAGCCCTCCGCCCACATCCGCAGCCGGCCCTCGGGGAGCACTCGCCGCAATCCCTCCGCCACCAGCACCGCGAGCCACGCCCACCGCGGGGCGCCTGCCTCGGGGAAGCTCAGGATCAGCGCCACCAGGGCGAGCGCGCCGATGCGCCAACCGAAGAGCCGCGCCGTGGCGAGGGCGAGCACCAGGACCCCGAAGAGGTCGAGCAGCGACCAGCGCTGGATCCACGTGCCGTCCACCTCGTCGACACCCGTCGCCCCGAGGAGGCTCCATCCCGGCGGGAGGTGTGCCACGGCTGCCACCCGGGCGAAGTCGCGCGCCCAGGCGACGGCGGGCAGAGATCCCCCACCCCGCTCCAGCCGCCCGTCGGCGATCATCGCCAGAGTGCCCTGGCGCACCTCGACGCCGGGAGGCGCTCCGGCGGTGAGCCGGGTCAAGGGCTGGTCCTGCCCCTGCACCGCTGCGCGTCCGAGGATGGCGGGGGCCGGCATCTCCAGCCGCCAGCTCCGCCGCAGCTCGCCGCCCAGCCGGTCCCGGAAGGTCCATCCTCGACCGGTGGTGTCGAGCCACAGGTGCCGGTCCAGCGTGAGCTGATCCGGCTCGGGCTCGGGGTTTCCCCGCCGCTGCTCCACGAGCCGCAGCGCCTCGCCGGTGCGAGCGGCGAACGCCGGGAGCGCGCGCCACTCGGGTGGGAGCTGTGTCTGCGTGGGGTCGACCGAGGGGAGACCTTCCAGCGTCACCACCCGGATCGCGGGCGCCGCCTCGAAGACCCAGGTCTCGTCCCCTGCGGTCCATGGACCGTCGGGGTCCGGGCGCGCCACTGACGCCGCAGGCGCGTCGCTCCGCGCAACGAGGTTGAAGACCCACTTTCCGGGCCGGAGCTGGATGCGCAGCCGTGCCCCGGGCTCGACGCGCGCGGCGAGCGGAGCGTCGAGCTGCAGCGGGGTGAAGCCCGGCGGGAGCGCTCGGCCGAGCACCACCTCCCGCGCCTTCCCGGCGACGTCGAGGACGATGCGGGTCGTGAGGAGAAGCGGCACCCCGTCGGTCAGCTTGCGCTGCACCTGGATGTCCAGCCGGTCGGCGTCGGCAGCCTCGCGGTCCGGGCGCCGGAGGAAGAGGCGTCCTTCCTCGTCACGCTCCGGTCGAGAGATGCGTGTTCCGGCGAGGACCAGCTCGACCAGCGCGGCCTGGTCCGGAACGCCGAGGGCCGCGGGCACGGTGTCCCAGCCGAAGCTGCCCGTGAGGACGTGGGTGCCGGGGCCGAGGAACACCACCGGCGCGCCCTCGCGCTCGACCACCGCCACCGACGTCGCCCCGTCGCGGACGTCCAGCGGCCAGTGCTGGGCGTCGCCGGGCAGCGGGACGGCGTCGCGCGCGAACAGCTCGACCTCCTGGCGGAAGCGGCCGCCACGGGGCGAGGCCTCGAGCTGCAGCCGTCCGACGTACACGCAGGGGCCTGGCTCCTCGCTCCCCTGCGGGCGTGGACAGGCACGCTGCTCGCTCCCGTGCATCGCCCAGGGAATCCAGGGGCGCAGGGTGGGTGGAACGTCGCCGGGAGCGAGCGGCTGGGCCTGTGCAGCGGAGAGGACGAGGAGCAGCGACGGCACGAGGGCGAGACGCACGCGTGGACACCTCCGGCCGGGTGAAACGTACCTCGCGCTGAATTGGATCCGGTCCGGACGCCGATGCTCCCCCAACTGCGAGTGGCTTGTCAGTGCGGTGACCGCCCACACCGCCTCGGCGCGTGGGCGCCCGGAGGGGCGCTGAACTTGCGGCCCCCCACCACCGTCTGCCAACCTCCCCGTCGCCGTGGCGCTGCCCTCCCCGGGGCGGTGCGTCACCTCACCAGGAGAGCGAGCGGCATCTCAAGATGGCGGTCGAGCGTGACAGGCCGGGTGGAGCTCGGAGCCCCGTGGCCTCGGCTCCGTCGCCGGACAAGCCTCCCGAGTCGACCACACCGCTCAATCCGTCCACCGCCGGCCTGCGGACACCGGACAGCTCGACCCTCGAGATCGGTGCGATGGTGGTGGGCCGGTTCGCCATCGTGCGCTTCATCGCCCGCGGAGGCATGGGCGCGGTCTACGAGGCCGAGGACACCACGCTCCGGACGCGGGTGGCCCTGAAGACCATCCTCCCCGAGTTCTCCGCCGACCCGAACGCGATGGAGCGCTTCCGGCGCGAGGTGCTGCTCGCCCGGCGGATCACCCACTTCAACGTCTGCCGGATCTTCGAGCTCTACGACACCTTCGACCCGCGCGGGGAGCGCCTCTCGTTCCTCACCATGGAGCTGCTCCACGGCGAGACGCTTGCCGAGCGGCTGGCCCGCACCGGGCCGATGGCCACCGCCGAGCTCTCCGTGCTGATCCGGCAGCTGGCCGACGGCCTGGAGGCGATGCACCTGCAGGACGTCGTGCACCGGGACTTCAAGCCGGCCAACGTCTTCCTCGTCCACCGCCACGATGCGGCCGGCCACGCTCCGCTGCGGGCAGTCATCACCGACTTCGGCATCGCCCGCGCCCTGCATCGGGTGGAGAAGGACGGGGACACGTCGATGACCGCCCGGGTGGGCTTCATCGGAACCCCGGCATACATGGCGCCCGAGCAGCTCACCGGAGGCACGGTCTCCGCGGCGACCGACATCTACGCGCTCGGCATCGTCCTCTACGAAGCGCTCACCGGGCACACTCCGTTCGGCGGACAGACGCCGATGGAGGCCGCCCTCAAGCGGCTCCAGCAGGCCGCGACCCCGCCCTCGACCTACCTCCCGAGCCTCGATCCTCGCTGGGACGCGGCCATCCTCCGCTGCCTGGAGAAGGAACCGTCGCTCCGCTTCCGTTCGGTACGTGACCTCGTCCGTGCGCTCGACGCGAGCGCGCAGGACGACCGGAGCCCCGCGGCGGTGCTCGGGTTCCGGAACCTCTCGGGGCGTCCCGACGCGGGGTGGATCTCCACCGCCCTGGCCGACCTGGTCAGCCGGGAGCTGTCGGCGGCCTCGGACGTGCTCCGGCTGGTGCCGGCGGAGGAGGTCTTCCGCGCGCAGCGGGCCCTCAACCTGACGGCACAGGACAGCCTGCCCCGCGAGTCGCTGGAGAAGCTGCGCGACTCCGCGGGCGCCCGCTGGGTGGTGCTGGGGAGCTACCTCTGCGTGGGTCCGGGCTCGGCCAGCCCGTTGCGCGTGGCCGTGCGCGTGCAGGACACCGACTCGGGGCGCGTGGTGAGCAACTGGTCCGAACGGGGCACCGTGGGCGAGCTGGCGTCGATGGCCGCCCGGGCCGGCGCCGAGGTCCGAAAGACGCTCGTGGCCGCCGGCCGCCCCCCGCAGGCCTGACTCAGACGTCGGGCTGCGCGGCCAGGAAGCGGTCCCGCTCGGGACCTTCCGGAACCTCGGCGGCGAGCGCGGAGAAGAGCTCCCAGGGCGTGTTGGCGTTGCGGGCGGCCCGCTTCACCAGCGCGCGCGCCACCGGGCCCAGGGAAATCGACAGCGCCTGCTCGGCCCGATGCAGGTCGTCCTCCATCAGCGCCCGGAAGCGCGGTGACGGAGGCGGCTCCACCGCGGGCGTCGGTCGGGACGGCGATCCCCGAGGAGGCGGCGCCGGAGGGGTCTGCACCGGCGCCGCCGGCCGGGACGGTGAGCCGCGCGGCATCGGCGAGGGAGGATGTCCGGCCGCGGGTGTCGGGCGGGACGGCGATCCCCGTGCGGGAGCGGGCGGACCTGCCGGTCGCGCCTGGGTGGCGCCCGGACGGATCTGCGTCGCCGTCTTCCCCGATGGGCGCGCCTTCGCGTGCGCCGGGGCGGAGATGGTGCGGAGGAAGTCCTCCCGTGACACGTAATCGGGGATCGAGCCGGAGAGCGTCTGGCAGGCGGTGCCCCAATCCGGAGCATCCCGGGCCACACGATCCACCATCACGCGGGCGATGGGGCCGAGGTGAGGCACGAGCGCGGCCTCCAGCACCGCACGCTGCTCGGCGGTGAGGCCTCCTCCCCCGAGCCGTCCCGGCGCCGCCACCCGCGAGGGCGCATGCTGCTGGGCGGTGGGAGTGATCGGAGCACCGGGCGTGTACGGCGCGCCGGGGGTGTACGGAGCACCTGGCGTGTAGGGCGCACCGGGCGTGTACGGCGGCCCGGGCGTGGCCGGCGTTCCGCCCACCGCGCGGGAGCGGCGGATCCACGTGCGGGCGAAGTCCTCGAACTTCCGGCGGTCGTCGCCGTTCTCGATCGACTCGGCCAGCTCGGCCACCAGGGCCCGTGGGTCCTGGGTGGCACGGGCGGCCCTCCGAACCAAGGTGTGCGCGAGCGGGCCGATGCTTCGGGCGAGCACGGTTCCCAGCTCCTCCAGCGCTCCGGCGACCCAGCCTCCGGTGACGACGACCGGCTGGGGCACCGGCGGCGGCGGAGAGATGGCCGGAGGCGGCTCCACCGGAGTCACCAGGGGGATGGGCTTCAGCACGGGGGGCTGCGGGGCTGCGGCGACGCCGCCCGCCGGCGTCCGGACGGTGGGCCAGGTGATCTCCACCTCTCGCTCGACGCGCGAGCCCAGCTCGTAGACGTCGACCTCCTTGCCCTCCGCGGTACGTCGCCGGCCGATGGGGTGGAGCAGCGCCTTGTGCTCGGCGCTGAGCGAGGACACCACCTCGTAGAACGAGCGGCTGGAGAGGATCTGCCCGGGCGCCGCCACCGCTGCGAGCTGAGCGGCCACCGTGGGCCCCTCGCCCTGCGCGACGCCCTCGATGATCCGGACCGGGCCGAGGTGGATCGACATCCGGGCTCCGAAGCCGGTGCGGGTCGCCGCCTCGTGCTCCAGAGCGTCACGGAGCCCCAGGGCGACGAAGAGACCGTCCTCGGGGTCCCCGGGGAACACCAGCACCAGCCCCCGAGGGTGCGACACGGAGAGTACGTCCTCGGACTCGAGGTGGCCCACCCCGCGCGACGCCGCCTCCTGCGCGCAATCCAGGGCGTCAGGACGAGGGTCGAGGACATCGAGGAACACCAGGGTCCCGACGAACGTCCTGTGGCCGTGATCGCTCATTCCACTCCGAGGCGGGCGACGGCCGACAGTCTACTGCTCCAACAGCTTCATCGCCTTCTCCAGGCTCCTCCGGAGGCGGTTGAACGAGGTGGCCAGCACGCCAATCTCGTCGCGGCTCCCCACCGAAAATTCCGGCACGTCGAAGTTGCCGGTGCTCACCTCGTCGGCCGCCCTGGACATGCGGACGATCGGCCGGATGACGAGGAGGGAGAGGACGACGTTGAGGACGATGAAGGCGAGGAGGAAGACACCCACCAGCGACGTCATGAAGGTACGGAACGCCTGGTCGGCCTTGGTCAGCGGCACCGACATGGGCACGGAGATGATCTGCGCTCCCACCGTCTCACCCAGCTTCCAGCCGAACCCATTCGCCGTCCCGTAGTGAGCCACCATGGACTTCGGCGCCGTGTCCGGCGTGTCGTGACACGGGATACACCCCGGGTCGGTGATCTTCAGCGGCTTGGCCAGGTACAGCGCCCTGCCGGTGGGGGTGTCGCGCGTTCCGCGAATCTCGGTGCGGTTGGAGTCGTTCCGAAACTGCTGCACGATGTCCGCCTCCCACTCCACCGCGCGATCGCGGGGATTGGTCGGGTTCAGCGTCGCTTCCTTGTAGGTGTACTCGGGGTGCTGCTGGCGGAGGGTGTTGAACATCTCTGTTGCGGCGTAGGCCGGCACCGACTGTGGCAGGAAGGCTCGCATCAGCTGCAGCTCGAGCTGCGGCTTCACCTGCTTGGACGTGTAGCCCCGCACCGCGAGCGCCGCGCCCATCATCAGCTCGGCGTTGCGGGTCACCTCCTCCTGCGCGTTGGCCTCCAGGATGCGCTTGGACACGTAGCCGGAGGCCACGAGCCCGAGAGCGAACACCAGGATGAGCACCATGTTGAACTTGAGTCGCAGCCCCATGTGAGTGACTTCCTCCGCTCAGCGACAGGTCGCTTGCATCTCGTCCCACGCCTTGGTGAAGCCGATGAGGCTCACCACGATGGAGTGGGTGCCGGTCTCCGGCCACGTTGGCCAGAAGCGCAGAGTGACGTTGGCCTTCAGGCCGGCCTTGAACTGGGTGATGAGGGCGGCGGCGGCGGCGCCCTTGAACACCACCACCTTCTGGCCGTCGAGCGCGTCGGCCTTGACCGCCTCTCGCTTGTCCACCTGGATCGACAGGTCGCCCTTGCTGTCGTCGAACGTGGACTCGCTCACGACGCGAACCTCGGTCGGGGTGACCCGGACCTGAGCGGTCGTCTTCTGGTAGCCGTCGCTCAGCGAGGCCTTGTCCGAGTCCAGGCGGCAGCTGCCCGGGGCCTTGTTGAGCGCCCAGGCGTCCTTTTCCGGGGGCGCTGCACCCAGCAGGCCCACGGACAGCGCTGAAATGCACCACACCACCGTCGAACGCATCCGTTCCTGCTCCCCCGGGAGCGCCAGCGGACCGCCGACGACTGACCCTGATCTCGGTCCTGGGCCCTGGTCCACGCCGGATTGGCGACGGACTCTAGGCGCGGGCCACGGGGGGCGTCCATGGGCCCGTCCGCCCGGCCGAGGCCCAGGGCCTCCGGGGGAGGTTTCGGCGCAACGATGAGGGCCGGCGGGGTCATCCTCGCCCTGCCCTCCGCTGCGCCCCTACAGGCCGAGGAGGTCCCGGATGCGCCGGGCCACCGGCGGAAGGTCCTCCGGGGCCTTCACCGGCTCGAACCGCGTGGTGGTGGCCTCTCCGCGCGGCACCTCGATGAACCTCACCGGAAGCAAGGGCGTGCCATCCGGTCGGCGAAGGGTGGACGCCTCGGCAGTCACCTGCTCGAACTGGATGAGCTCCGCTCCGTCCACCGTCTTCTTCACCGCCCGGTAGGGCACCGGGATGGGCGCCTCGAGCAGCGGTGCGAGGCGGAAGGTGATGTTGTTGGTGGAGATGGTCCCGTGAGCGGTGGGGTCCACCTTCTCCACCAGCTGGAGCTGCCCCCCGACGCGCACCGGCGCCGCTCCCACGTCGAGCTTTCCGTCCGGCGCACGACGCAGCGTCACCTCCACGGTCATGGCCGCGCCCCCCTCGGCGTGCATTCCGAGCACCGCCGGGTCGAGCGTCGCGGCGAGGTTGTCCACGTTGGAGAAGTAGACGTGCTCCACGCCCAGATCGCGGAGCCGCTGCCCCACTCCACTCGCGCGGAGCGCACGGAACACGTCGCCGTGGCCACTGGGGGCGAGGGAGGGTTTGCCGGACTCTTCCCGGGCGATGCCTCCCTGGAGCGTGAGCCGCGGCAGGTGCGCCTGGAGGAAGGTCAGCACCGGGATGGGCGGGGGGTGGGCAGCCAGATGCTCGGCGATTCCCTCCTCGGTGAGGAAGGAGACCATCATCGCCACCGGGACCGGGCGCCCCACCCGCTCCGAGGTCCGCTCGACGTCGAGGAGCTTGAGGTCGAGGAACGTCCTGTCGTCCACGACAGGGACCAGGGCCTTCACCGCTCCACCGAAGCGCGTCCCGGCCCCCCCGGCCACCACCAGGGCGGCGACCTTCCCCGCCCGGAGCAGCGCCTCGCCCACCGCGGCGAGCCGGACGTGCTCGGCGCTCTCCCTGGGGGGCAAGGGGGTGACGTCTCCCGGCCGGAGCGGCTCGAGCGTCCCGGGGGGCGGCGCCGCGACGACCTCCCCGCGCTTCCAGGACTCCACCAGCTCCCGGAACAGCGACTCGTCGTACCGCGGGCTCATGTCGGAGAGACCTCCCAGCCCCAGCCCGGAAGGCCCATCGCCTGCTCCGGGCCCAGGTTCACGCTGACGGTGAGACCGGCACGCTCCAGCCGGTAGGCCCGCCCCTCGCGGCGGACCCGAGGCCACTCGGAGGCGATGCGATCCAGGTGCTGACTGCGGATGGCGAGCATCCGGCGGTAATGCTCGCGCAGCCGGGAGCTCCCCTCCCGGGCCGGCCGCGAGTCCCGGAAGGTCTGCTCGGCCTGGGGGTCCGGAATCTCCCGGGCCTCGGAGATGAACTCGTTCCGCCGCCCCTCGGACACCGCCTTCGCCAGGGCGGCGTCGGTGTGGCTGGTGAAGTACAGGAAGGGCCGCGTCTCGCCATGCTCCTCGCCCATGAAGAGGAGCGGGAGCCCCGGACCGAGCAGGAGCAGCGTGGCCAGTGGCTCCAGCGCCTCGGCCGGGACGAGGCTCGCCAGCCGCTCGCCGGTGGGGCGGTTGCCGACCTGGTCGTGGTTCTGCAGGCAGATCACGAACTGGCGGGGAACGAGCCCGGAGGTCTCCGTCCCATGCGGCCTGCCGCGATAGCGGGAGGGCTGGCCCTGGTAGACGAACCCTTGCTCGAGGGCGGTCACCAGCTGCTGCGGATCGCCGAAGTCGGCGTAGAAGGCGCCCCGCTCGCCGGTGAGCAGCGAATGCACCGCGTGGTGGAAGTCGTCGGCCCACTCGGCGTCGCACCCCCAGCCGGCCGGAGGCGGATCCACCACCTTGCGGTCGTTCAGGTCGCTCTCGGCGATCACCCGGGCCCGACCGGGAGATGCCGCGTGCACCGCCCGCGCGATCTCCGCGACGAGGTGGTCCGCGCTGTCGTCGACGATGGCGTGGACCGCATCCACCCGGAGCGCATCCACATGGAAGTCCTCGATCCAGGAGCGAGCAGCCTGGACCATGTAGGCCCGGACCGGCGCCGAGTCCGGCCCGTCGTAGTTCATGCCGTCGCCCCAGGGAGAGCGGTGCCGCGAGGTGGTGTACGGCCCGAACTCGCCCAGGTAGTTCCCCTCCGGACCGAGGTGGTTGTAGACCACGTCGAGACACACGCCCAGCCCCAGCGCGTGCGCCCGGTCCACGAACCGCTGCAGCGCCGCCGGGCCACCGTAGGCCCCGTGCACCGCGTGGAGCAGCACCCCGTCGTAGCCCCAGTTGCGTGCACCGGCGAAGGGCTGCACCGGCATCAGCTCCACGCAGGTCACGCCCAGGTCCACCAGCTCCCCCAGCCGCTCGGCTGCCGCGTCGAGCGTTCCCGGGTCGGTGAAGGTCCCCACGTGGAGCTCGTAGAAGACCAGCGCCTCGGCCGGGACGCCGGTCCATCCGGCATCGGTCCAGTGGAACTCGCCGGGATCGAACAGCTCCGACGGCCCGTGGACGTCGGCCACCTGGGCCCGTGCCGCGGGGTCGGGCCGCTCGCGTCCGTCGGGGAGCACGAGGGCGTACGCCGTCCCGGAGGGCAGCGACGGCAGGTCCAGTGTCCACCAGCCGTCCGGGGCCGCAGCGAGCGGCTGAAGCCGTTCCCCGAGCCGCAGCTGCAGGCGAGAGACCCTGGGCGCCCACACCGCCAGACGCAGCCCATCCCCGTGCTTCGTGACCCCGTGACGCATGGTGAGGAGTCCTAGTCACGTCCGGTGCGTGGAGGGGAGTGGAGATCGGCGGATTCTTCGTCGGCCAGCCGACGGGTCGGGGTCGTCAACTTCCGCAGCTGCCTGGCGGTGCACACCGTCGCAGCCGATGCGCGCCGTTTCGACCCTCGCCGTGCTCGCGGCCCTCGCTGCAGGCCCGGCCGCCCTGGCCGCTCCCAGGAACCAGCCGGCGCCGCGGACTGGGCTCGAGATTCGCGCAGCGCCCCGGAGGGTGACCGAGCACCGCCCGCCCACCGAGCGCATGCTTCGCGAGCTCCCCACCGCGGTCGCACCTCCCGGCGCCTACGCAAAGGTCGTCCGCTGGGTCGAGGAGGTCACCCGCCCGAAGCGCGACGGAGCGTCGAGGCTGGTGGTGGTGACGGTGCCGGGCGGGCTGGGCCTTGCCTGGGCCCGCCGCTGGTGAGCGGCGGTGCGGCGAGGTGCTCCGATGGCGGCCGAGCAGCTCCTGGCCCTGCCGGCAACGGACGTCGCCGTGACGGCGAGCGGCGCTAGAGTCAGCACGCTTGCGCTCCGGCATGCCGCTCCCCTCCCAGTCCGGTCCGGCGACTCCTCCCGCCTTCCGCGTCCGACTCGCGCGCCGCGGCGACGGCGAGCAGCTGGGCATGCTCCTCGCCGAGCTGGGCCACGCCGGCGCCGGTGACACCGCCACGGTGCACTGGGTGCTGAGTCATCCGGAGATCGAGGTTCACGTCGCCGCTGACGGAGGCGACCGTCCACTGGGCCTGCTCTCCTTCTCGCACCGGCCGCAGCTCCGGCTGAGCGGGCGCATCGCCACCATCGACGAGCTGGTCGTGCTCCCGGACGCCCGGCGGCAGGGCGTCGGCCGGGCGCTGGTGCAGCGCGCGCTCGAGCGGGCCCGGGTGCTGAGCGTCAAGCGCGTGGAGCTGCAGTTGCCCAGCGTGCCGACCGAGGCCACCTACCGCTTCTGCGAGGCGATGGGGTTCCGCGACGCCGAGCGGGGCGTGGTCACCCGGGCCCCTTGAGCGTCCAGGCGCCGGGCAGCGTCGACGGCCCGAGCCGGTGGACCAGCTCACCGAGCCGCTCCTTCGCCGCGGGCTCCACCTCGCGAAAGCGCACACCGATCGCCTGCTCGCGGGCCCGGGCCCAGGCCACCACCCCCTCGAGCTCGAATCGCTCGTCCTCCACGAGGAGCACCAGCTGGAGCAGATGACCCACCGGGTAGCTCCGGTCGGTCTTCAGGCAGATCCCGCCGACGGAGAAGTTGATCGCGTAGGTCCGGAGCGCATCGGCTGCCGCGGCGGCGTCGCGGAAGTGGACCTCGATCCGCGCCGGGATGCGGTCCTCTGTCCGCCGGTCCTCGCCCTCGGGGGGAGTGTCCATGCGTCCGGCCGGGAAGCCTGGCGGCCCCCGGTCCGGGACGTGTCTACCGGAAGCGCGGGTCGATGGCCAGATAGGCCGCCGCGCGCAGAGATTTCCGGTGGAGCTCTCTCGGGTGTCGCATCACCTGCATCAGCAGCTTCCGCCCGAACACTCGCCGGAACAGCCCCGCCTCGTGGGTGGCGTCCCACAGCTCGAGATCCAGGGGGCTGCGGGCCCGGAGCTTCACCATCACCGCGTTGGGAAGCAGGCGGGCCTGGAGCCGGACGATGCTCTGGCGGTGGCTCCGGTCCAGCGAGTCAGCCACCCGGAGCAGCGTGGAGAGCTTGCGCACCACGCGCACCTCACCGGGGCTCAGCCCCTCCATCCCGGAGTGGCTGGGGTCCGGCGGGCTCCGACGGTGATAGCGGGCGATGCGGCCCACCAGCTCGCGCTCGCGCTCGCGAAGCCCGGGGATCTCGGCGTTGACGATCAGGTAGTAGCTGTGCCGGTGGTGCTTCTGGTAGCTGACCGCGTTCCCCACGTCGTGGAGGAGCCCGGACACCTCGAGCAGCGGCCGCGCCGAGGCCGGGAGGTTGTGCAGCGGGGCGAGGTCGTCGAACAGCTGCAGCGCCAGCCGCGTCACCTGGGTGGCGTGCGCCTCGTCGAAGTGGAAGCGCCGGCCGACGACCAGCGCCGCCTCGTGCAGGCTGTGGTCCTCGCCGGCGTCCTTGCGGCGGATGAGATCGACCAGGATGCCTTCGCGGAGCCCCCGCTGCACGGCGGTGACCGAGTCGAGACCCAGGTGCTTCACCACCTGCTCGAGGATGACCGCCCCCGCGCAGATGATCTCCGCCCGGCGCGGATCGAAGCGCTTCCGCCGCTGGGCCGGCGTGGTGTCCACCAGGTCCTCGACCACCTGGGAGATCTGCCGCGCCGTGGCATGTGCTGCGCCGTCCGAGCTCGCGTAGCTGACCACCGCGCCGATGGTGCCGGAGCTCCCCAGCGCGGCCCGAGGCGCGCCGGCGATCCGGGCCGGGAGCCCCTCGGTGAGCGCCTCCGAGACGTACCCACGCATGAGCTTGAGCTGCTTCTTGCTCATGGACTTCGCCGTCCCGAACAGCTCGGTGAGCCGCACCGCGCCCAGGCCCACGCTCCACATGGCATTGGGCGTGTCACCCACCGCCGAGGCGACCTCGGTCGAGCCGCCGCCGATGTCGATGCACAGCGAGCGCGCCGAGGGCGGCTTCCCCCACAGGACGCCGAGGGTGATGAGCCGCGCTTCTTCCATCCCGGAGATGACCTCCAGGCGGAGGCCGGCCTCCTCGCGGGCGCGGCGGACGATCTCGTCGCGGTTCTTCGCCTCCCGGACGGCGCTGGTGGCCACCGCCCGGACCTGGGCGTGGTACCGGCGGCAGAGCGCGCCCCAGCGCCGGAGCGTCGAGAGCAGCCGATCCGCCACCTCGCGCGGGATGACCCCGGTCTTGAACACCCCCTCCCCCGGGCGCACGGGGTCTCTCTCCTGGTGGAGCAGCTCGAGTGAGCCGTTCGCCAGCAGGCGCGCGAGCTCCAGGCGCACGGCGTTGGTGCCGACGTCGATGGCCGCGAGCACGGGTTCTGGGACGGGTCGAGTCAAGGCTGTCAGGACAGGTGTAACAATGCGCTCCGACGCGCAAGGCCGCGGACTTGCCCCGTCCCACTCTTCACGCCATCGTCATCAGTCTGGAACCCCCCGGACGCACCTGTCCGGACGACCCCATTACCCGTGGAAACGACCGACCCCCGGATGTTCATCAACCGCGAGCTCAGCGCGCTCGCCTTCAACCTTCGCATCCTCGGGCAGGCGCAGGACGCCGCCCTGCCCACGTACGAGCGGGTGCGCTTCCTCTCCATCGCCTCGGCGAACCTGGACGAGTTCTTCATGGTGCGCGTCGCCGGCATCAAACAGCAGCTGGCGTCCGGCGTCACGGCCACCGAGGCCGACGGGCTTTCGCCGACCGAGCAGTTCGAGGCCATCACTGCCGAGGTCCGCGAACAGGTGGGGCTCTTCGACGCCATCTGGCGGGACGAGCTGGTGCCCCTGCTCCGCTCTCACGGGGTCGAGATCCTCGCCCCCGACGCGCTGGACCAGCCGCAGCATGAGGCCGCGAGGGAACACTTTCGATCCGCGGTCTTCCCCGCGCTGACCCCGCTGGCGGTCGATCCGGGTCATCCTTTTCCCCACCTCCGCAACAAGTCGCTCAATCTGGCGGTGGTGCTGCAACACGAGGGACGGAAGCGCCGCAACGCGGGCGGCCCCGGCGACCTGGCCGTGGTGCAGGTGCCCACGGTGCTGAGCCGCCTCGTCCCCCTCCCCGCGCCCGAGGGAAGGAGCACGTACCTGCTCCTCGAGGACCTCATCGGCATGTTCCTGGGGGACCTCTTCCCCGGGTTCACCGTGGACCACCGGGCACCATTCCGGGTCACGCGGAACTGGGACCTGGACCTGGACGAGGAGGAGTCCGAGGACCTCATGTCCACCATCCAGGAGGAGCTCCGCCGGCGGGACCGCGGGATGGCGGTGCGGCTCGAGCTGGACCGGGGGGCCACGCTGGCGCTGGAGGCTTCCCTCCGCCACTCGCTCGGGCTGACCCACGAGGACGTCTATCGCTCGGAGGCGCCACTCCAGCTTTCGGACCTGACCGCGCTGGCCGAGCGGGACCACCGCCCCGAGCTCCGGGCCGAGCCGTTCACCCCGGCGGTGTCGCCGGCGCTCCGCGACGCCGAGAGTCTCTTCCCGGTGCTGGCCCGCGGGGACATCCTTCTCCAGCACCCCTACGACTCGTTCGACTCCGTCACCCGGTTCATCGAGGAAGCGGCCGACGACCCGAACGTGCTGGCCATCAAGCAGACGCTCTACCGGATCGCTCCGGACAGCCCCATCGCCCGGGCGCTGAGCCGCGCGGCGGAGAACGGCAAGCAGGTGGCGGCGCTGGTGGAGCTCAAGGCCCGTCTGGACGAGGCGAACAACATTGCCTGGGCACGACGCATGGAGGAGGCCGGAGTCCACGTGGTCTACGGGCTCATCGGTCTGAAGACTCACTGCAAGATCGCCCTCGTCGTCCGCCGGGAAGGTCAGGGCATCCGCCGCTACGTCCACCTGGGAACCGGCAACTACAACGCGCTCACCGCGCGGCAGTACACCGACCTGTCGCTCTTCACCTCGCGCACCGCGGTGGCCGACGACGTGAGCGCCCTGTTCAACATGCTCACCGGTTATGCGGTCCCGCCGACCTTCAAGCGGCTGGTGGCGGCTCCGTTCGGACTTCAAGAGAAGCTGACCGAGCTGATCCGCCGCGAGGCGGACCGGGCGCGGCGGGGCGAAGGGGCACGGATCCTGGCCAAGGTGAACCACCTGGTCGACGCAGCGCTCATCCGAGAGCTGTACGCAGCCTCGCAGGCGGGCGTGCGGATCGACCTCCTGGTCAGGGGCATCTGCTGCCTGCGGCCAGGGCTGCTGGGAGTCTCGGAGAACATCCACGTGCGGGCCATCACCGATCGGTTCCTGGAGCACGCCCGGGTGTTCGCCTTCGGGACGGCCGAGCGCGCGGAGGTGTTCCTCTCCAGCGCCGACTGGATGACTCGCAACTTCGTTCGGCGGGTGGAGGTGATGGTGCCGGTGGAGGACCCGGTGATCCGGCTGCGGCTGCTGGACGAGGTGCTGGGCATCGGGCTCCGGGACGACGCCAAGGCAACGGAGCTCCAGTCGGACGGCAGCTATCTTCCGGTCCGGACCGACGAGGGACCCACCATCCGGAGCCAGATGCTGTTCCTCGAGCGCGCCCACCGAGCCGAGGCCGGCAAGGAGGCGGTGATCCGCCACATCTCCGCGCCCGAGCCTGCGGCCCCCGCACGCTCGGCGGTGCCGCAAGGCTGAGCCGTCCCTTCGATCCTGACGCAACGGCCTCACGGCTGCAGCGCTCACCCGCTTGCGCCCGTCGACCCCTGCTGACAGACAGACGACCCGGTGACCCTCCTCCGCGCCGCCGACGTCTCGCTCTCCTTCGGGAGCCGCACGCTCTTCCACGACCTCACGCTGGTCGTCGAGGAGGACGAGCGCGTCGGGCTGGTCGGCGTGAACGGCTCGGGGAAGTCGACGCTGATGCGCATCCTCGCCGGTGAGGTGGGGCCCGACGGGGGTGAGCTCCAGCTCCGCCGTGGGGCGCGGGTGACCTTTCTTCCGCAGGAGCCGGAGTTCCCGCCCGGTGCGACGGTGGCAGGCGAGCTCTCCGTCGCGCAGGCGCCGCTCCGGGAGGCGCTGGAGGCGCACCACGCACTGGCGCACGAGCTCGGCTCACTCCACGGCGAGGCACAGGAGCGGGCCACCGCGCAGCTCGCGAGCCTCGCCGACCGCATCGAGTCGCTCGGCGGCTGGGACACCGAGCACCACGCGCGCACCCTGCTCGACCGGCTCGGGGTGAAGGAATGGGATCGTCCGGTGGCCCAGCTCTCCGGCGGACTCCGGAAGCGGGTGGCCATCGCCCGGGCCCTGCTCGCCCGGCCGGACCTCCTGCTCCTCGACGAGCCCACCAACCACCTCGACGCGGACACGGTGGAGTGGCTCGAGGACGCGCTCGACTTGCTCCCGGGCTCGCTGCTCCTCGTGACCCACGACCGGTACTTCCTCGACAGCCTGGTGGACCGGATCGTCGAGATCCAGCCCGGTGGGGGGCTCGTCTCGTATCCGGGCAACTACCAGGCTTACCTCGAGCAGAAGCTCGCGGCCGAGGAGGAGGCCGCTCGGGCCGAGCACAAGCGCGGCCGGTGGATCGCGCAGGAGGTGGCCTGGCTCCGCCGTGGACCCGAGGCACGTCGAACGAAGAGCCGCGCACGGATCGAGCGCGCCCGGCGACTCATGGCCGAGCCGCGATTCCGGCGCCCGCGGGTCCCCGAGCTCCAGCTCACCGAGGCACCCCGCCTGGGCCACACGGTCATCGACGCCCGCGATGTCGCCTTCGGCTGGCCTGGTCGCGAGGTGTTCCGGGACGTCTCGCTCCTCGTGCAGTCCGGCGACCGCGTGGGAATCGTCGGACCGAACGGGGCGGGGAAGACGACGTTGCTCCGGGTGCTGCTCGGCGAGCTTGCTCCCAAGCGTGGCACGGTGACCCGCGGCCCCACGGTTCGGGTGGCGCACTTCGACCAGGGCCGGGAGTCACTCGACCCGGAGCAGACGGTCTACGAGGCGGCGTCGGCCGAGGAGCAGGTCGAGCTGGGCGGAAGGACCATCGCGTTGCGCGACTACCTGGACGACCTCCTCTTCCCCATCCCGATGCAGCGGATGAAGGTCGGCGCGCTGTCCGGTGGCGAAAGGAACCGCCTGCTGCTGGCCCGGCTCTTCCTCCAGGGCGCGAACGTCCTGGTCCTCGACGAGCCGACCAACGACCTGGACCTGCCGACCCTGAACGTCCTGGAGCGGTTGCTGCTCGGCTTCGCCGGGGCGGTCCTGCTCGTGACACACGACCGCTACTTCCTGGACAAGGTCGCGACGCGGATCCTCGCCGTGGAGGGTGACGGGAAGGTCGTCGCCTGGCCAGGAAACTTCACCACCTATCGCTCGCTGCGCTCGCAGGCTGCCGCTGGGGCCAGCGCGTCGGTCGAGATGCGAGACGCGTCCGCTCCGGCTCCGCTGCTGGTCGAGCCGACTCGGCCGAGGCGCCTCGGGTACCAGGCGCAGCGCGAGCTGGACGGCATGGAGGCGGCAATCGAGGCCGCGGAGGCCCGGCGGGCCGCTGCCGAGGCGGAATTGGTCCGCCCGGAGGTCTACTCCGACGGGCGCCGCGCCGCGGAGGCGCAGACCGCGCTCGCCGCAGCCGCCGCCGAGGTGGACCGGCTGTACGCACGCTGGGCCGAGCTGACCTCGCTCGGGTGACTGCCCGGCGGCCGGGTCGTCCGGAAGGCTGGCACCCAAGGGACGTGGACACTCCCGCTCGTCGTTGCTTGCGTCGGGGTCTGAAGCGGCGCATCCGGTGACCGCGGAACCCCTGTAGCGACCACGACAAGGAGTCCACGACATGGCACAGAACGAGCCTCAGGGAATGGAAGCGGCGGGAGCGAGCGGCACCACCGGGTCGAGGGCGGGTTCGGAGACTGGAGGGAGCTCCGCCACGACTGGAGGGGGCTCCGCGACGACGAAGAGCGTGACGCCTCAGGGCCGCGAGCAGGAGCAAGGGCAGGCGCGCCGGCTCACACGCCGGGAGGGCTGGGAGGACCAGCCGTCCTTCTTCGGGGGAAGCCCGTTCGCGCTCTTCCGCCGGCTGAGCGACGACATGGACCGCCTCTTCTTCGGCGGCCCGAGCATCGGCGCGTTCGGCAGCGTCGGCGGGCAGTTCGTACCGAACGTCGACGTCGAGGAACGGGGCGAGAAGATCCTGGTCCGCGCCGACCTGCCGGGGCTCCGTCCGGAGGACTTCCACGTCGACATCGAGGATGTGGGGCTGGTCCTCCAGGGCGAACGGCGCATCGAGCACGAGGAGACCCGCGGTGGAATCCGCCGTGTCGAGCGCAGCCACGGCAGCTTCCGCCGTGTCATCCCGCTACCGCAAGGCGCGAACCTCGAGGCCGCCGACGCGCGGTTCGAGAACGGAGTGCTGGAGATCGAGATCCCGCTCCAGCAGGAGTCGAAGTCGCGCCGGCTCGAGATCCACTCCGGCACCGCCGGCACGAGCGACGCCACGAAGCACTGAGCTGGCCGAGGCCACCTTCCGCGCCGTCCCGATCGGCCGGCGCGGATGGGCGGATGCGACGCGGCGCTGGCTGGCGATGGCGGACGGTCGCACCCGTCCTGCCCCTTGCCTCCCGTGTTCGACCTGGTCGATAGATCGGGCCGTGGAGCTTCGACATCTCGAAACCTTCGCCGCCGTGCTCGAGGCGGGGACCTTCCTCGCTGCCGCGCGGGCGATGGGGTGCTCCCAGTCCACGGTCACCCTCCACATCCAGGAGCTGGAGCAGGACCTGGGCCTGCCGCTCTTCGCGCGCGAGGGGCGCCGCGTCCGTCTCACCCCGGCGGGCGAGTCCCTGCGCGGCGTCTCGCAGCGGGTCCGCGACTCGGTCCAGGCGCTGCGGCGAGCGGCGGACGAGCTGCGCGACGGCGGCGCCGGTGAGGTGGCGCTCGGCGCCGTGGACCCTGCGGCGAGCCTCCGTGTCACTCCGGTGCTCGCCGCGTTCTCACGCCTCCGTCCGCGGCTCCGGCTGCGGCTCGAGGTCTCCGGCACCGCCACCCTCTCGCGCCAGGTGGCAGAGGGCAGGCTCGCGTTCGCCGTCTGCTCCCCTCCGCCTGCCTCGCTCGGACTCGCCTTCGAGCCCTGCTTCCGGCAGCGGATGGCGCTGCTCCTCCCCCGCCGCCATCCGCTCGCCCGGCAGCGGCGCATCCGGTCTCGGGACCTCGTCTCGGCCCGCGTGCTCCTCACCGAGCACGGCTGCGCCTACCGCGAGGCGATCGAGGCCGCGCTCCGGAGCCGCGGGGTCCAGGTGGAGTGTGCCCTGGAGATCGGCAGCGTGGTCGCGCTGCACGCCGCGGTCCGTGACGGCCTCGGCGTCGCGCTGGTGCCGGTGGACCGGACCCTGCGCACCGAGCCGGGCCTCTGCCTGCGCGAGCTGTCCGACGTGGACGTGACGCTGGTCATGGGCCTGGCGCGGCGCGATCAGCCCCTCGCCACCCGGGCGGAGGCGGCGCTCTTCGGCGAGCTCGCCACCGCGCTCTCCCGGCCCTGACCCATCGAGCCCGTCGAACGGTCAGGGGCGAAAGTTCAACAGGCGCGCTCGCGGCTAGCCCTCTAGAGGTCCTCCCCGGAGGCGCCCATGGACGCGCTCATGCAGGACCTCAAGGCCGCAGGCCGCTCCCTGCGAGCCCGGAAGGGGTTCGTCGCGCTTGCGGTGGCGACCCTGGCCCTGGCGCTCGCGGCGAACTCGTCGGTCTTCGCGGTCATCCACGCGGTGCTCCTCGAGCAGCTCCCCTACCGGGACCCGGAGCGGCTGGCGATCCTCTGGAACGTCCGGGCCGACGGGGACAACGAGGTCCTCTCGGTCTCGAACTTCGAGGACTACCAGTCCGGCACCCGCACCCTGGAGCGCATCGCCGCCTGGTTCGACCAGGGGGTCAACCTCACCGGCGAAGGCGAGGCGGAGCGCCTCTTCGCGGCCCGGGTATCGACGGGATTCTTCGAGGTGCTCGGCGCGCCTGCCGCGCTCGGCAGGACGTTCGACGCCGCGGAGTATGGCGGAGGCGGTGCGCACGTCGTGGTCCTCGGCGATGCCCTCTGGAGACGACGCTTCGGCGCCGATCCGGCGATCGTCGGCCGCACCGTCCGCCTCGGCGACGACAGCTACGAGGTGGTGGGCGTCATGCCGCAGGCCTTCCTCTTCCCCGGGGCCCGCTCCGACCTGGCGCTGCCGCTGGACCTCACCCGGGAACCGCGGCGCGCCCGCCGCGACGACGGCTTCCTCCGCGTCGTGGCCCGCCTGGCACCGGGCGTGAGCCGCGCCCAGGCCGAGCGACAGATGACGGAGATCGCCCGGGATCTCCGAACCCGGTACCCCGAGACCAACAGCCGTCAGATGGCGGTGGCGCTGCCGGCGCTGGCAGACGAGCTGGTGGGCGCGTTTCGCGCACAGCTCACCCTGCTCCAGGCGGCGGTCGGCCTCGTCGTGCTCCTCGCCTGCCTCAACCTGGCGATGCTGCTCCTCGCCGCCTCGAGCGCGCGAAGCCGGGAGATGGCAGTGAAGTCCGCGCTGGGCGCGGGGCGGGGCCGCCTCGTCCGCCAGCTCTTCCTCGAGGCCCTCGCCCTGGCCATCCTGGGCGGAGCCCTCGGGGGACTCCTCGGGCTGTTTGGAACGCGGGCGCTGGTCGCGCTCAGCCCCACCCAGGTGCCACGGCTCGCCGGGGCGCACTTTGGAGGGACTGCGCTCGGGTTCACCTTCGCCGTGGCCTCGCTGACCGCCGTCGTCTTCGGCCTCGGTCCGGCGCTGACGGTGTCCAGCAGCGCGCCCCAGCGGGCGCTGGGAGACGGGCGCTCCTCCGCCCCACCGAGCGCAGTGGTCGTCCGCCGGGTCCTGGTCGCGGTCGAGGTGGCGATCTCGCTCACGCTCCTCGCAGTGGCAGGACTGATGGTCCTCAGCTTCACCCGCCTCCTGCGGGTGGACCCCGGCTTCCGTCCCGGCGGGACGGTGAGCCTCCGGGTGACCCTGCCTGCCTCCCGCTACGCCGAGCGCGAGCAGCTGCGGCGGTTCCAGGAGGACCTCCACGCCCGACTCGTTGCGCTGCCCGGCGTTCGCGAGGCGGGGAGCGTGCAGCTGCTTCCGCTGAGCGGCGGGCTGTCGCGGGTGGACTTCACGGTCGAGGGGAGCCCGCCGACCCGGGAGGAGGACGTGCCCAGCCTCGATTACCGGATGGTCTCGCCCGGATACCTGCGCGCGGCGGGGATCCCCCTCCTTGCCGGCCGCGAGCTCACCGAGTCCGACGGGTCCGAGGCACCTCCGGTCGTGCTGGTCAGTCGCCGGCTCGCGGAGCGCTTCCTCCCCGGCAGGAGCCCGGTGGGTGCACGCCTGCTGGTGAGAGCGGGTGGAACCCCGCGACCGGTGGAGATCGTCGGCGTGGTGGGTGACGTGAGGGACACCGGCCTCGACGCCGAGCCAGGGGTCACGCTCTACGTCCCGCTCTCCCAGGTACCACGCGAGGTGATGGTGTACGCGCGCAACATGTTCTGGGTCGTGCGCACCGCGGGAGACCCGCAACTCCTCAAGAAGCCGGTGCTCGCCGCGCTCCGCGCCCAGGACGGGCTGCTGCCCGCGACGGCTGTCCAGACGCTGGACGAGGTGCTCTCGCGTTCGGTGGCGCCGCGCCGCTTCAACCTCCTGCTGGTGGAGCTGTTCGCTCTGGCCGCGCTCGCGCTCTCCGCGCTCGGGGTGTACGCCGTGAGCGCGCAGACCATCGCGCTGCGCCGGCGGGAGCTGGCCATCCGGCTCGCGCTGGGAGCCGCTCCCTCGGGTCTCCTGCGCATGGTGCTCGGAGGCGCTCTTTGGCCGGTCGGAATCGGCGTCCTGCTCGGCCTCGGAGGAGCGCTGGTCGCGGGGCGCTCCATCTCGGGGCTCCTCTACCGCGTGCACGGCGCCGACCCGGCGGTGCTGTCGGGCTCGGCCACAGTGCTGGGCCTCGCCGCCCTGCTCGCAGTGTGGCTGCCGGCACGGCGTGCGGCCCGGGCTGATCCGCTCGCGGCGCTCGCACCGGACTCCTGAGCCGGCATCACCGCCGGTTGCGGCGACGTCTCGCCGGACGGAGGGCAAGGTCTGTGTACACGCGCGCCTCCTCGAACGTGGGCACCCCCTGGGGGCGGCGCGCCCAGCCGTTCATGATCAGCGTGAGCCGGAGCTGACCTCGGCGCCTGAGCCGGGAGGTCGGCACCCTGTTCCGGGCGTCGAGGACGCCGTGCGTGAGCCGGCCGTCGAAGAGGGTGAGCCGGTTTGGACGCGGCCCGACGAGGTCCGCCTCGAGCGGCAGCGGGACCAGCGCGAGGTTGCGGGGATCCGGTCGCTGCGCCGTCACCGCGAGCGCCCCTCCCCCGACCTGGTTGAGGAAGAGGACGGAGGACACCCGCGGGTGGCGGTCGGGTCCGCCACTCAGAGCAAGGCGCTCATCGCGATCGCGGTGGAAGTCGACGCGCACGTCGTGGGTCCACATCCGCGAGAGCCACCACTCCACGCCGCGCGCCCCGCGCGCACGGAACCGGGCCTTGAGCGCCTCGACGGCCAGCTCGGGAATCGATGCGGGGCTGCCATCGAGGGGAAACCAGAAGGTGGTCTGGTACGTGCGGCGGATTCGCTCCGTGCCCAGCGCGAGAACGCCCCGGCGCAGCCTGTGGAACAGCGACGGCGGAAGCGCCTCGTCGATCACCTCGACGAGCGGCTCCCCGGACCTCACCGGACGAGCGCGCGCGGTCACGTCTCGAGCAGCCGCAGGACCGCCTCGCCGAACACCTCCGGCGCCTCCTGGGGAAGGTTGTGCCCGGCCCCCGGAACGAGCTGATGCACCCGGAGATCGCGAAAGCGCGGCGAGGGCGCATGCGGCGGATCCACGCCGTCGTCCGCCCCGGCGAGGGTGACCGCGGGGACGAGGATGTCCGGCTGCGCGGCCAGCCGGTGCTCCAGCTCGTCGAATGCCGGATCTCCGCGCACCAGACCGAACCGATGCCGGTACGAGTGGATGACCACCTCGACGAAGTCGGGCGACTCGAACGAGAGAGCGGTTCGCTCGTACTCCTCGTCGGAGAAGCTCCAGGTCGGCGACCAGAGGCGCCAGAGCAGCCGGCAGAACGCCTTGCGGTTCCTCTCCAGCCCCCGCCGTCCGCGCTCGGAATGGAAGTAGTACTGGTACCAGAGCCGGTGCTCCGCCTCCGGCTCCAGCGGCTCTCCCGACCGGCCGATCGCCTGGATGTTGTAGCCGCCGGCCGAAACGAGCCCCCGGACCCGCTCCGGCCAGAGCGCGGAGACGATGCACGCCGCCCGACCGCCCCAGTCGTATCCACCCACGATGGCCCGGTCGATCCCCAGCGCATCCAGGAAGGCGAGGAGGTCCGCCCCCAGCGCGGCCTGCTGACCGGAGCGCATCGTCTCCCCGGAGAGAAAGCGCGTGGAACCGTAGCCGCGCAGCAAGGGAACGAGCACCCGGCAGCGTGCCCCGAGCTTCGCCGCGACGCCGTGGTACGCCCGGACGTCGTAGGGGAAGCCGTGCAGCAGGACCACCGGCGGCGCCCCCGGACTCCCCATCTCCTCGAAGGCGATCTCCAGCGCCGGCGTGCGGATCCGTTTCAGCATGAGCTGTCTCCTCCAGGCGCGAACTGCGGATGCGCCAGCACCGCCTGCTCGATTTCGCGAGTCAGCACCGCCACCCCATGCGGCGCGCGCGCACTCGACCGACGCCAGCGCTGGAGCCAGCGGCCGCCGAGCGGAGCGTCCAGCGCGGCCGGTCCGTCACTCGCCACGGTGGTCTCCTTCTTCACCGCCGCGGCCGCTCCCGCTCCCACCCAGAACCCGGCGAGGAGCAGGGTCACCCGGGTCCGCGTCGACGCGCTGTAAGTGGAGAGGATGCCTCCCGGCGCAAGGGCGGTCCGGAAGCGCCTGAGCGCTTCGACGCTCCAGAATTCGGGATCGACCTCCGGTGAGAACGGATCGAAGCAGATGACGTCCTGGGGCCCGTCGAGCCTCGGCAGCGCCTCGAGCGCGTCGCCCTGCAGCCAGCTCCACCGCAGGCCCGGCGCCTCGACGCGGCCTTGCTCGAGCAGCGCCTGCAGCAGCTCTCGGTGCTCCGCCTGGACCGGGAAGCGCGACGGCTCGGAGAGCGCGAGCCTCGACGGCCCGTCGTCCTGCTCCAGGCTGGTGAGGTGAAGCACCCTGCCCTTCACCCGCCGCGCGCAGGCGATCACCGCCAGGGCGTTGTTCGCCGCGCCGAGGCCGACGTCGAGCACCCGCACGGGCGTGGGCTCCGCCGCGGCGAGCCGTTCGGCCAGCCTCGTCTGGTCCACGTAGAGGAGCTCCGCCTCACGACGGGGCCCGAGGCCGGGGTGCATGATCTCCCCGGTGCGGCGATCCCGGATGCTGACCTCGCCGTTCCCGAGCACGACGGTCTCGAAATCGTTCAGCCCCACAGCGCTCGCATCTCGTCCGCCAGCGCGGTGAACCATCTACCGAGGATCGCCTCCCGCATCCGGCCCATCAAAACCTGATAGTGCCGGAGGTTGTGGATGGAGAGCAGCCGACTCCCGAGCGCGTGCTTGCCGCGCATCAGGTGGTGAACGTACGCCCGCCCGTGCCGGCGGCACGTGAAGCAGTCGCAGGTCGAATCGAGCGGGGCCTCCTCCAGCCGGTGGACCATCCGGGTGATCCGCAGGAGGCCCTGGAACGTGTAGGCGTAACCCTGCTGGGCCATCTTGGTGGGGATGATGCAGTCGAACATGTCGATGCCCTGCTCGACCGCCTCCACGAGGTCGAGCGGCGTGCCCACGCCCATCAGGTAGCGCGGCCGGTCCGCCGGAAGCTGCCCGGCGACCCGGGCGGTCATCGCATCCCGGTGCGGCTTCTCCTCGCCCACCGCGAGCCCGCCGATGGCAAAGCCGTGGAACGGCAGCCGGGTGAGGAAGTCCACGCTCGCATCGCGGAGCGCCGGGTGGATGCCGCCCTGCACGATGCCGAAGAGGGCCTGTCCGGTATCGCGAGCCTGCGCGGCCTCGAGACTGCGGACCGCCCACCGGTGCGTCCGCTCCATGGCGACCCGGGCCGGTTCCAGGTCCTCGCGGGCGTCGTGGACCACATCGAGCACCATCATGATGTCCGACCCCAGCGCCTGCTGCATCGCCATGCTGCTCTCGGGCGAGAGGAGCTGCCGGCTGTTGTCGTGGAAGCTCCGGAAGTGCGCGCCGCGCTCGGTGATCTCCCGGTCCTCGGGGAGGCTGAAGATCTGGTATCCGCCGGAGTCGGTCAGGACACAGCCGTCCCACCCCATGAAGCGGTGGATACCGCCGAGGCGCTCGAAGACCTCCCGGCCGGGCCGCAGCATCAAGTGGTAGGTGTTGCCGAGGAGGATGCGCGCACCGGCCTCACCGGCCTCGTCGACGCTCACGTGTCGGAAGGCCGCGTGGGTGGCGACCGGCATGAAGACCGGGGTCGGCACGTCGCCGCGTCGCGTGTGCAGCACGCCGGCCCGGGCGAGGCCATCGGTCCGTTCGAGGGTGAATCGCAAGGTGCTCACTGTCGGGAACACCCTGCCCCAGCGACGGCGATGACGCCAGCGTGTGGGCTGTTAGGTTCGGCGGACTCCGATGCCCGCCCTCGCCGATCTCCTGCCGCCCGAGCCGACGTCCGACCCCGACGTCCTGCTGGAGCGCTTCCTGGCCTGGGTCCAGAGCACCGGCCTCACCCTCTATCCGGCACAGGAGGAGGCGCTGCTCGAGCTGATGGCCGGGAAGCACGTGCTCCTCGCCACGCCCACGGGCTCGGGCAAGTCGCTGGTCGCGGTCGCCCTGCACTTCAAGGCGCTCGCCGAGGGAAAGACCTCCTTCTACACGGTCCCGATCAAGGCGCTGGCCAACGAGAAGTTCTTCACCCTCTGCGACCTCTTCGGCGCCGACCGGGTGGGAATGCTCACCGGCGACGCGAGCATCAACCGCGGTGCGCCGATCGTCGTCTGCACCGCCGAGGTGCTGGCCAACCTCGCGCTCCGGGAGGCCGAGCCCCGGGTCGATGCGGTGGTGATGGACGAGTTCCACTACTACGGCGACCGGGACCGCGGCGTCGCCTGGCAGATCCCGCTCCTGATCCTCCCGCGGGCGACGTTTCTCCTCATGTCGGCCACGCTGGGGGACACCACCGCCATCGAGCAGAGCATCCGCGACCTCACCGGCCGGGAGGTCGCCTCGGTCCGCAGCGGGCAGCGTCCGGTCCCGCTGGAGTACGAGTACCGCGAGACACCGCTCCACGAGACGCTCGAGGACCTGGTCCAGGGCGGGCGGGCGCCGGTGTACCTGGTCAACTTCAGTCAGCGAGCCGCCGCCGAGCAGGCCCAGGCGCTTACCTCGGCGAACGTCACCACCCGCGAGGAGAAGGAGGCGCTCCGGGCCGCGCTGGTGGAGGCGCGGTTCGACTCGCCGTTCGGCAAGGACATGAAGCGGCTGCTCTCCCAGGGCATCGGGCTCCACCACGCCGGGCTCCTGCCGAGGTACCGGCTCCTCTGCGAGAAGCTGGCCCAGTCGGGGATGCTCAAGGTGGTGAGCGGGACGGACACCCTCGGCGTCGGAGTGAACATCCCCATCCGCACGGTCCTCTTCACCCAGCTCTCCAAGTACGACGGCGAGAAGACCGCGCAGCTCACCGCACGCGACTTCCACCAGATCGCCGGGCGCGCCGGCCGGAAGGGCTTCGACGACAAGGGATGGGTGGTCGCGCAGGCCCCGGAGCACGTCATCGAGAACCTCCGGCTCGGCCAGAAGGCGGCCGCGGGGAAGAAGGTCGTCCGGAAGCAGCCGCCGAAGGGCTTCGTCGGGTGGGACCGGCAGACGTTCGAGAAGCTGGTCGCGCGGCAGCCCGAGGCGCTGGTCTCACGGTTCGACGTGACGCACGGGCTGCTGTTGAATCTGCTCCAGGCGGACGCGCCAGAGCGCGGCGGAGGGTACGGCCGGCTGGTTCGCATCATCCGGCGGGCGCACGTCACCGAGACCCGGAAGAAGCAGCTTCTGTCGAGAAGCGCGGTCCTCTTCCGGACGCTGCGCGGCGCGGGGCTGGTCTCCACCTTCAAGCATCCACACGCGCGCTCGGCCGAGGTGGAGGTCTCTCCTGAACTCCAGCGCGACTTCTCGCTGCACCACACGCTGTCGCTGTACCTCCTGGACACCCTCCCCCGCCTCGAACGCGAGTTGCCGACCTACGCCATGGACGTCGTCACGCTGGTCGAGTCGATCCTCGAGGACCCGACCATCGTGCTCCTCAAGCAGCTCGACGCGTTGAAGACGAAGCGGCTGGCGGAGCTGAAGGCGCAGGGCGTCGAGTACGCCGAGCGGATGGAGGAGCTGGACAAGCTCGAGTACCCCAAGCCGCTGCGAGACTTCGTCTACGGGACCTTCGACGCCTTCGCGGTGAAGCACCCCTGGGTCGGGCACGAGAACATCCGGCCCAAGTCCATCGCCCGCGACATGCTGGAGCGGTTCGCGACCTTCAACGACTACGTGCGGGAGTACGAGCTGCAGCGGAGCGAGGGCGTCCTGCTCCGCTACCTCTCCGACGCGTACAAGACGCTCGCCCAGACGGTGCCGGAGAGCTACCGGGACGACGCGGTGGACGAGGCGCTGCAGAGCCTCCGCCGGGTGGTCCGGGAAGCGGACTCGAGCCTCATCGACGAGTGGGAGCGGCTCCAGCGCGGCGACGTCACGCCCTCGCAGCCGGGCCCGGGCGGGGGGCCGGTGGGGCCGACGCCGCGGGAGATCTCCGCGCGGATCCGCTCCGACCTCCACCGGCTCCTCAAGGCCGTCGCCGAGAAGGCCTGGGACGACGCCCTGGGCTGTCTCGCTCCGGGCCAGGAGTGGACCGCGGAGTCGCTCGCCGCGGAGGCTGCGCCCTACTTCGCCGCCCACGAGCGCATCGTGCTCACTCCCGAGGCCCGACGCCCGAGCATGGCGGTGGTCCGCTCCGACGCTCCGGGCCACTGGGAGGCGCGGCAGAAGATCCTCTCCCCGGACGGCGAGGCGGACTGGATGCTGGACTGCTCCGCCACGCTCGAGCCCGGCCTCCTCCCGGACCGCCCGCTCCTGACGCTGAACCGGATCGGGATCTAGGCGGCGATCGGCTCGCCACTGCCGCCCGCGGAACTCCTCTCCGACTCGGGGGCCAGCATCGCGGAGATCGCGCACCGGCTCGGTGACGGGTGGGAGGCGGCGCTCGGCCTCCCGGGTTGCCTTCCAGGGCAGGTTGTGGTGTGGGTGAACGCCGGTCGCTGCAGGCGACGCACGCCGTGATTAAGGTGCGTGGTTGCAGTGGCCGGTCCGGCACCGCGGAGGCCCGCCTCCTCGTTCCGGCCCCGCTGCATCCCCGTCTCGCCCGAGCACCCTGAACCGATGCCCACGCTGCAAGTCACCCAGGTCACCAAGGCCTACGGCCAGAAGCGCCTCTTCGAGGACGTCGACGTCGCCTTCACCGAGCACCGCCGCTATGGCCTGACCGGCCCCAACGGCGCCGGCAAGTCGACCTTCATGAAGATCCTCGCCGGGGAGATCGACCCCGACACCGGGATGGTCAGCCGCCCCAAGAAGACCTCGGTGCTGAAGCAGGACCAGTTCGCCCACGAGGACGTCCGGGTGCTGGACGTGGTGCTCCAGGGCAACCAGGTGCTGTGGGCCGTGCTGCAAGAAAAGGAAGGCCTCCTCCACAAGCCGGACCTGACCGACGACGACGGCCACCGGCTGGCGGACCTCGAGACCGTCATCGCCGAGGAGGACGGGTACACCGCGGAGAGCGACGCGGCCGCCCTGCTCTCCGGCCTCGGAGTCCCCGAGAGCGACCACACGCGCCTCATGAAGGAGATCCCCGGCGGCCTCAAGCTCCGGGTCCTCCTGGCCCAGGCGCTCTTCGGCAAGCCCCAGGCGCTCCTGCTCGACGAGCCCACCAACAACCTCGACCTCGACTCGATCCGCTGGCTGGAGAGCTTCCTCAACGAGTACGAGGGCATCCTGGTCGCGATCAGCCACGACCGGCACTTCCTCAACGCGATCTGCACCCACATCGCGGACATCGACTACAACACCATCATCACCTACCCCGGCGGGTACGACGACATGGTGATGGCCAAGGGGCAGGTCCGCTCCCGCGTCGAGTCGGAGAACGCCGAGAAGCAGAAGAAGATCGCCCAGCTCCAGGACTTCGTGGCCCGCTTCTCCGCCGGAACGCGCGCCAGCCAGGTGCAGAGCCGCAAGAAGGCGCTGGAGAAGCTCCAGCTCGCCGACCTCAAGCGAAGCAACATCGAGCGGCCGTTCATCAAGTTCGAGCAGAAGCGCCCGAGCGGCAAGCAGACCCTGACCATCGAGCACCTCACCAAGCGCTGGCCGGGCGTGACCGTCTGCGAGGACTTCAACGCGCTGGTCACCCGCGGCGACAAGATCGCCATCATCGGCCGCAACGGCGTGGGCAAGACCACGCTCTGCAAGATGCTGATGGGCCAGCTCGAGCCCGACGAGGGCACGCTCACCTGGGGCCACGAGGCGAGCATCGGCTACCTCGCCCAGGACCACCGGGAAGGCATCCCCGACGACACCACCGCCGCCGAGTGGCTCCACACCTTCGATCACAAGGCGGGCAACGAGGCGATCCGCGGGCTCCTGGGGCGGATGCTCTTCAAGGGCGAGGAGGGCCTGAAGCCCACCCGCGCCCTCTCCGGCGGCGAGGGAGTGCGTCTCATCTTCGCCAAGCTGATGCTGACCCGGGACAACGTCCTGGTGCTCGACGAGCCCACCAACCACCTGGACCTCGAGTCGATCATCGCGCTGGGCGACGGCCTGGAGAAGTACGAGGGCACCGCGTTCGTCGTGACCCACGACCGGGACCTGATCGAGCAGTTCGCGACGCGCCTCTGGGCCTTCACCCCGGAGGGTCTGGTGGACTTCCGCGGCACCTACGACGAGTTCCTGGAGAAGATGGGCTCGGCCGCCGTCGGAACGCGGGCGGGCGCGACGAGCGGCAAGAGGCGCTGAGTCCCATGGACTTCCTCGCCACCGCCCGTCGTCTCGAGGCGATCCAGGCCGAGGTGGTCCGTGATCTGGCGACGGACTCCGAGCCGGTTGCCGGCGGCTGGATGGCGGCCAACGGCCCCGGCTCGTACCTGAACAAGGCCGTGGGCATGGGGTTCGAGGCCGAGCCTTCCGCGGACGACGTCGCGCGTGTGGAGCGGTTCTTCGCCTCCCGGGGGATCGAGCCACGCATCGAGCTGACGGCGTTCGCTCCGACCGACTTCCTCCGGACGCTGGCCGAGCGCGGGTTCGTGCTCCAGGAGTTCGAGCACACCCTGGTGCTTTCGGTCACCGACCGCCTCGAGGGGCTCGGAGGCCGGCTTCCCTCCGGCCGCCTCGGCGACGCCCGGATCGTCCCCCTCGACCCGGGCGACGCGAGGCAGGTCCGCACCTTCGTCGAGGCCAGCGCGAGCGGCTTCTTCCCCGAGGGCGACCCGCTCCCGGAGACCTACCTGGAGGTCGGCACCCGAGCGGCGGTGGGGAGCGACCACCACGGATTCCTGGCCTACGTCGGAGACCGGGTGGCCGGGGCCGCCGGCTCGTCGTTCCGCTCGGGCGTCATGTCGCTCTTCGGCACCTCGGTGCTCCCCGCCTTCCGGCGGCGCGGCATCCAGCAGGCGCTCATCGCCGCCCGGCTCGAACGGGCGCTCTCGCTCGAGGCGGACCTCGCCAGCATCACCTCGCATCCCGGAATCCCGACGGAGCGGAACGCGGCGCGGCTCGGGTTCGAGCTCGCCTTCGTCCGCGCCGTGCTCGTGAAGCGCGGGCCCGGGCTCGTCCCCTCGCCCTGAGGCCTCAGCCCGCCGGGGCGACGAAGCGGCGCTTCAGCCCCCGAGCTCGCGCCTTCTCCCGCTCGCCCTCCCGCGTCCGCACCGTGGTGTGCGCCTTCAGCGATTCCAGGAGGTGCTCGGTGGAGTGGGCGATCTGGTGCACCGCGCGCTCGAAGGCGACCTTGTCGGCGGCGGAGGGCGCCCGGACGCCACTCACCTTGCGGACGTACTGCAGCGCCGCAGCCTCGATCTCCTCGGGCGTGGTGGGCGGCTCGAAGTTGTAGAGGACACGGATGTTGCGGCACATGCGCGGGATTCTCCTCAGCCCAGGAGGGCCAGGCAATCCCTCCGGTGGGTGCAGCGGACCGGGCCTCCCGTGGGCGAGCGGCCGGGCGCGCTACGGACGCTGAGCGAGGAGCTGCTTGTTCTCCAGTGCCTCCGCGGTGTTGTCGGCGAACGAGGCGATGAGGTCCGAGACGCCGGCGTACTCGCTTCCTCCGGTGCGCGCGCTGGCCATCCAGGCCACCTGGCGCGTCCGGAGGTCGATGAGGCTGGCGTCGAAGGAGGCGTAGAGGTGCTCGGCGGTGGCGCTCGCGCTGCTTCCGCCGAGCATCTGGCTCCAGCTCGGCTCGATCTTCGAGCCCGCCTCCACCCGCTGGACGGTGAGGATGGCGTCGTAGCCGTCATCGAGCAGTGCGGCGCTCAGCGCGTCGTCGCCGATCGATCGGGTGGGCGGGACGAGCCGCATCACCGCCTCGGCCGTCACCCGCTTGTTGCGCAAGGCCCCCACCATCCGGTTCTCCAGCGCGATCCGCTCGTCGAGCTGAACGCCGGTCGCCAGCACCGCGACCTTGCCGAACCGGGTGTCGGCGAAGGCCGGGTCCCGGTACGAGGTCAGAGAGGTGGAGGCGCAACCCAGGAGGGTGCAGCCCAGGAGCAGCGCGGCCACCGACTTCGAGCGCAAGATTTCCATGTCGAAACCTCCGACCTGGGCGCGCGATTCGCCGGCCCCGGCCCGTCGTGGGAGCCAGGTCGCCCGCTTGGACGGAAGGGAGGTGGGTCGATTCAAGCGTTCCACCGACTCCCTGCCCTTCCGGCGGCCGTGTCGGGAGAACCCGGTGCGATGTCAACGAGTTGCGCGGGAATCAGAGCGTCGAGAGCGCGCGTCCCCGGCGGAGGGGGAAGGCCTCCTCGAGGCGGGCCACCTCGTCGCGGCCGAGCTTCAGCCCCGCCGCGCCGGCGTTCTCCCGGACCCGGGCCACCTTCGCCGACTTGGGAATCGCCAGCACGTGCGGGTCGCGGACGAGGAAGGCGAGCGCCAGCTGGTGCGGCGTCACCCCGTGGGCCCGGGCGACGTCGCCGAGCACCTTGCCCCCCTTCGACTGTGGCTGCGGGAAGTCCCCGGAGCCGAACGGGCTGTAGCCCACGACCACCACGTCGTGCTTCACGCACCAGGGGACGACCCGGTCCTCGATGTCTCGCGAGCGCAGGTGGTACAGCACCTGGTTGCAGGCGATGCGGCCCGGCCCGGCGATCTGCAGCGCCTCCTCGAGGTCGTCCACGTCGAAGTTGGAGACCCCCCAGCTCCGGATCTTCCCCTCCTCCACCAGCTGCTCGAAGGCGGCGAGCGTCTCCTCGAGCGGGTGCGGCCCGGGCCAGTGGAGGAGGTAGCAGTCGAGGTGGTCCGTCCCGAGGCGCTGGAGGCTCGCCTCGCACGCCTTCACCGTCCCACTCCGGCTGGCGTGGTTGGGCATCACCTTCGACACCAGGAAGACGCTCTCTCGCCGGCCAGCGATGGCCCGGGCCACGAGGGACTCCACCCGGCCGCCACCGTAGAGCTCGGCGGTGTCGACGTGGGTCATCCCGGCGTCGAGCCCGGCCTGGAGCGCGGCGAGCGCCTCGACGGGAGAGTCGCCCTCCATCTTCCAGGTGCCCTGCCCGATGACCGGGACCGGGACTCCGGTCCAGCCGAACCCGCGCGTCTGCATGCGAGGCCTCCTCCCGCCACGAGCCTGGGGGCGGGTGCCGCTCGCGGGCAAGCCTCGTCTCAGCCACGAAGAGCGTCGAACGACAGCTTCATGACCAGTGCGACGACCACCGCGAGCACCACCCAGCGCACGATGCGCTCCCCGCCGCGGATCGTGAGGTGGGCGCCCAGCCATCCGCCGACGAGCTGTCCCGCCGCCATGGGGAGCGCGGTGTGCCACACCACCATTCCCCGGGAGGCGAAGAGCAGCATCCCGGCCAGGTTGCTGGCGAAGTTGATCGCCTTGGCCTCGGCCGAGGCGTGCTGCAGCGGAAGGTGGAGGAGCCCGGCCAGGCCGACGATGAGGAGGGTTCCGCTGCCAGGACCGAAGAAGCCGTCGTAGGCGCCGGCGCCGAGGGCGAGCGCGGCGGCGGGTGCGACTGCTGCGCTGGCGGCCCGCCCTCCCCTCACCCGTGGACGAAGCAGCACTCCCACCGCCGCGGCGAGGAGGAGCACCAGCACCACAGGCCGGAGGACCTCGGGCCGCACCCACAGCACGAATCGCGCACCGACCAGGGATCCGAGGAATCCGAGCGGAAAAGTCCACCGGGCGCGGCGGAGGGGAACGAGGCCAGCGCGGGAGAAGCGCACCAGGGCCGCCGCCGCGCCGAACACCGACTGCCCCTTGTTGGTCGCCAGTGCAAGGTGGGGTGGCAACCCCGCTGCGAGTAGGGCAGGCACGGTGAGCAACCCTCCCCCGCCGCCGATCGCGTCGACCGTCCCGGCGGCCAGGGCGACCAGAGCCAGCAGGGCGTCCGTTCCGCTAACGTCCGCCAGCAATGGCCACTCCCGTCTCCGATGACGTTCGCAAGGCGCTCGCCGCCAAGGATCCGTACGCGCTCGCCGCGGCGGCGAACAAGGAACAGCTCGACAATCTCCGCAGCGCCGAGGAGCTGATCGAGGCCGATCGCCGGCGGCTGCAGTCCGCCAACACCTTCAGCGTCGCCGCGCAGGTCCTGGTGGGCTGGGTCGCCATTCTCGGATTCTGCGTGAACGCCTATCAGAGCTGGACCAACAAGCAGCAGGCGGAACGACAGTCGCAGGTGGACCAGGACCGGTGGAGCAAGGAGTTCCAGCGGGCCCGGGAGGCCGACAAGTACCG
>Ga0081540_1000276_pt1 | contig 53463 bp, 55 predicted proteins | sample TabmetS2T1R1_FD_71024 | JGI IMG/M metagenome (GOLD analysis project Ga0081540, IMG submission 71024) | Tabebuia heterophylla rhizosphere microbial communities from the University of Puerto Rico - S2T1R1 | ecosystem: Host-associated > Plants > Roots > Rhizosphere ...
GAAGCTCGGGTCGCTCTCTGCGTAAACGTGCCGCTATGGTCTCAGCCACCTCCATTGCTGTAACGTCATCTGGCAAGTCCTGCCCCTCCTCGTCGGCAACGGTTTTCGAATCAACCAAGTCAAAATAATAGCGCGGCATTTCCAGTGAACAGATTGCTATGATCCCTTGTTCCACGACGTCGGGTCGCGGATTTTGTGACGCTGGAGCGCTTGAGCCGAATGAGCAGATTCCTTAAATCGCCAACTGCAGACCGAGCGCCGTCCTTACTAAGGGCAGCGCTCGCTCTTCGTAGTTCGCTATTTGTCAGTTGGCTTGTTCGATAGCATTTCATTATTCGCGAAGTTGTCGGCAAACGCGGAGGTTCTCGCCGATGCGCCTAAGTCCGGCGGCAGCAACGTATCGATCCCTCGCCACTTTGTCTGCACTTCAAGATTTATCCAAGGCATCGTATCGAGGTAGGGGACGGGAGGCAGGGGAAGCTTTTCTGGAAACTTCGATACAGCTTGTCGTCCACTTTCGTCGTTGTATCCGCTCTCACTCGCCATGCCTATTTGGGGAGTCACGAGAGCGCCAGCCAGCAGGAATGCTAACAGTCTTTCCATCATGTCATCCTCCATCAAGTTCAGTCGGGCTTAGTATTTCGAAACTCGCTCAACTTTTCTCGCCGAACGTTTAGCCAAAGGAAGAGTTCCTAGTTGTGGCATGCTTTCACGCTGCACGAGCAAGCGTGTCCTCTTTTCCAAAGCCCTTGTGGGTGATTTCCGCATCGTCTGACGCTAACGCGGTCGAAGGTGGTAGACCGTTGCGTCTTTCCAGCGAGGAGATCTGCAGAGCGAAAAATGCGGCTCGGCTTGCGGCGACGGTGTTTAGCATCATCAAAAAAACAATTGATGCTGTAAGCATGGGTTACTTCCGCGCTAGATTCGTCGTCCATGCCTGCTTGGCGTCCTTCGAGGAGACACGCTGAGCCGGGAGCGCGGTCATTGCCTCTATGGCGGCCTTTACTTTTTGAAACGCCCGCAGCTCGATCTGGCGGACCCGTTCCCGAGATATCCCATATTCCGCCGCAAGCTCTTCGAGTTTGGGCGGCTGTTCAGTGAGCCGGCGAGCCGTGAAAATACAACGTTCACGGGGCTTCAGCGTCGCTAGGGCATGGTGCAGGGCCCGGTGGCGCAGAGCGTTTTCCTGCTCCTCGGCTATCGCGGCTTCCTGGGTGGGCGAACAATCGACAAGCAAGTCCGATGCTGGTTCGTTCTCACCCTCGTCGTGGCTGGGTGCACTTAATGAAACGTCGGATCGGAGACGTCCATTCATTTCGACTACTTCGCGCTCCGGCACTTCGAGGTACTCAGCGATCCGCTTGGCCTGTTCCGGACGCAAAGCGCCATCCTGAAGCGCCGAGATCGCACTCTTGGCCCGGCGCAGTTTGAAGAACAACCTCTTCTGGGTGCCGTTTGCGGCGATCTTTACGAGTGACCATGATCGTAGGACGTAGTCCTGGATCGTCGCCTTGATCCACCACATTGCGTAGGTCGCAAGGCGCACGCCTCGGTCGGGATCAAACCGTTTCACCGCCTGCATCAGGCCGATGTTGCCTTCCGAAACGACATCCGCGAGGGGCAAGCCATAACCCCGGTACCGCATGGCAATTTTCGCGACCAGCCGCAGGTGACTTGTTACCAAACGATACGCAGCATCGCGATCCCCGTGCTCACGCCAGCGCTTGGCAAACGCAAATTCGTCCTCTGGCGAGAGCAGAGGAAATTTCTTGATTTCGTTTAGATAACGAGACAGTCCGGCCTCGACCGAGGGTACCGGAAGAGCGGCAGTCGGGAACATTGCTCAGTCCTCCAAGTTTTTCAGCCACCAGTTCGACTAGAGCGGCGGCCGGGTACCGTTCATGATGATGGAAGCGATGACCATCATACTCAGGAGGCAACCGGTCATCGCGAGCACTTTCATCACGTCCGGTCGTTCAAAGAACATCTGCGTGCTCCTTGTCCCAAACATGGTCCTTGCAGTCAGACTAACGAGACATCTTCGGATTCTTCGGGCCCGGAGCGCTTTCGACCGACGGTGTTGGTATCTGTATCAACCCTTCGCTCCAGTTCGACATCCAGACCGCGCAATGCGTCCATGATGTCGTCGAACTTCACGGGAGCAGCGCCGGAAGGCTGGCGAAACTCCGGAAAATCTTCCACGGCGCAGGCATCCGACGCCCAGGAGGACAGGATCGCCCGTTTTTCGTATAGGGTCAGATCAGTATCCCGGACAACGTCCATGGGATGGCTGAATGCGCGCGCGGGATGCAGCAGCTCATCAATGTCTATGGCGCGAGGCCGATTAATGGACATCGTTCCCTCCATTTTCTTCGTGGAGGGGCGGTTCGAGCAAGAGGCAGAACCGCCCCGTACCCGTTTGTTCTTAGGCCGCGTTGAGTGATTTCGGCTTGGACTGGCTGCCGCTGCCGATTGCGATCTTCCGCGGCTTCATCGCTTCGGGGATCTTGCGGACCAGATCGATCTGCAGCAGGCCGTTGTCGAAATTCGCCTGCTCGACTTCAACGTGGTCTTCCAGATTGAAGCGGCGCGTAAAGGCTCGGGCCGAAATGCCCCGATGCAGGTATTGATGGTCGTCATCGTTCGCCTTGCGGCCTTCAACCGTCAGGAGATTCTGTTGGCTGGTGACCGTGATCTCGTCCGGTTTGAAGCCGGCTATTGCGACCGCGATACGATAGGTATCGGCGCCGGTGCGAAGGATATCGTAGGGTGGATAGCCACCCTGGTCTTCCGCCAGCTGGGGGTTGTTCAGAAGGTCGAACAGGTGGTCGAAGCCGATGCTCGACCGTGCGAAGGGGGAAAAGTCGAAAGTCCTCATAGCCACATCCTCCGTTGAGCAACATGGATACAAGCAGCGCGCCGGACATCCGCCGACGCCCGCACCGGACCATTTGGCATCCGGCGACGACGAAATATTTTAGGCTAGAAAAAGTTTCAAGAGGCCGCTAAATTTTTTTTCAGGAGGTGCCAAGCGATGGTTAACACGAGGCTTAAAGCCAAGGGTCTTTGCCGGTCGGGCAGCAACCTACACGCCGCATAGGGACTGGGTTTCGGGGAGCGAAGCTTAGCCTCGTCCGAGCTTGCCGCCTGGCGAGGAGAGGAATTCGGCACCCTGCCATTTCAACATTTTCAACGTTGCATCGCACAGAACCACAACGCTCATCTCGCCGAGCCATCGCTCGGTGCGGGGCCTTTGTCCACGCCGTCACCATAAGTAGGACGGTAAGCCTACTCACAACCAAAACTATAGAGTGGGCTCTTCTCCTGGGTGCGTCGAGGGCGGTGGCAGGATTGCCGCCGCCCTCAGTGCTTTAGTTGGTCAGGTGCGTTAGTTGGTGTTGATAGTGATCCGCTTGACGTTCTGGCTTGCTTGTTCGGTCTTCGGCAAGCTGACGGTCAGCACGCCATTGCGGAAGTTGGCTTCGGCCTTGTCTTCCTGGACGCCATCGAGCGGGATACGGCGCTCGAACGAGCCATAGTAGCGCTCGCTGTACTTGCCGCCGTTATCATACTCGGACTTTTTCTCGCCGCGGATCGACAGGATGCCGTTGGCGATCTCGACCTGAACGTCGTTTTCGCTCAGGCCGGGAAGTTCGGCGGAAACAGTGATGGCCTTGTCGGTTTCGTTAAGCTCGATGCGCGGCCAGCCAAACTGGCCTTCCATCATCGGTCTACCGAGACTGCCAAAGGTGCCGAACCCGCGGAAGACATCGTCAAACAACCGATTCATCTCCCGGTGGAAGGTGACGAACGGATCGTAGGCGTCGCCCGTCGTTGAGAGCTGGTTCTTGTTCCAGGGAATCAGATCGCGAATTGCCATGTTGTTCTCCTTTCTGGTAGGCGCACGAGTGTGCGGACGCCACACCCCTGCGCTTTTGTCCTCAGGCAAGCGACGGCCTCAGGCCGCCTGCTTGTCGGTGATGTGCTCGGTACTGCCGCCAATCGGAATGCGAGGGGGCTTCATCGACTCGGGGAGCTCGCGGACGAACTCGATCCGCAGCAGCCCGCTGTCAAACGCCGCATTCTTCACCTGCACGTAATCCGCAAGGTTGAACTGGCGCTTGAAGGGTTTGGCCGAGATGCCGCGATAGAGGTAATCGCGCTCCGGCTCATCGCCCTTGCGGCCTTCGACGGTCAGCACGTTCTGCTCGGCCGTTACGCAGATCTCGTCCGGGGTGAAGCCGGCGAGCGCGAGCGAGATGTGGTAATGATCTTCGCCAAGCCGTTCGATGTTATAGGGCGGATAATGCTCCTCGACGGTCCGCCGGCTTTCGTCAAGAAGATCGAAGATGCGATCGAACCCGATGGTCGACCGCCACAGGGGAGCAAAGTCGTAGTTCCTCATAGCCAAGTCCTCCTGAGAGCAAGTTGGATACGAAGGAGCGCAGGACACCGGTCCGGCGCCCGGTTAATCCGCCGGACCCGAGCTGGCATCCGGCACCGCGGTTTGCGGTAAAACAGAAATAGGAAGGGCAGCTATGGTTTCAAGGGATCAACGGAAATTTTTGGGGCCGCGTCAATCGTGGCAGGTCGCGCCGCGCTAACGAGGCAGAGCCGCGGCGGTATTTCCTGCTAACAATTTTCGGCAGTGCAAAAAGAATTGTCCGTCCCTTTGTGTTTGCGGTGGCCTATTTGTCCTGTGTCAAATCTTGAACGCTGGGCCGGACATCTTCATATTACGGTGCGAGTGCTGAACCCTACGGTTAGGACCCGTAAGCATGGAGGTTGCGTCATGGGGCGTCGCCGTTTCAAACAGACCCAATCCCTTGAAATCCGTCTAGCCGAAGAAGCGAAGCGCCTACGCGAAGAGGCCAAGTTGCTTCCGCCTGGCGCTGTACGAGAAGAGCTCTTGCGCCGCGCCCGACAATGCGAAACTGGCGCACATATGAGCGATTGGCTGCTATCTCCCGGCCTGCAACCACCCAACTAGGCGCGCCATGAAACAGCAGGTAATTTACCGGGCAAAATTGCGAAGGTCGCCGAGGCTCTTTGCTCGATACCGAGAATGTGCCGCGCGGGCCGTCAAACTGCTGAGCGTGCCTCCGCCAGACACCTTCCTTGGACGTCAGCACCATGAGCCGATCCCGCTGCCGGAAATGATTGAGAGATGCGCCTCGTGGTGAAGTGGTCGGCCACTCCAAGTGTCCTACTTGGGACAGCCGCTCACAGGATGGTGCCGCGGTTGCCATTCGGGAATTTCTGCGCTCAGCTCGTCAGACGCGACCCGCATAAGCGGGTCGCGTCGCATTTCAGGTTAGCTCACTCTCGGAAGCCCCCTGTTGTACGGCGATGGAATTCGGAAGCCGGGTTGGGCGCCGTCCGACAACAGCAGGGTATCGGTCCTAAAAATCGGGGCGCTCGGTTTCCAACTCATCCAGCGCATCGAGTCGAGATAAGGAATCGGTGGAAGCGGCAGCAGGTTGCCGGCCCGATCGACGGTCTGCCTGGGCGTGCTGTCCATACCGAAGGCACCGAGCGGCAAAAGCATCGCCGCCAATGCGAAGGCACCGGCAACTATTTTCCGGGTGTGGGATGTCTCCGCACGAGCGGAGAGGAGGGTGGTATTACTGGTCATCTCATCCTCCTATCGTTGCAAAGCTTATCCATGCGATCGTCAGAAGGCTGAGGGCGAACATGAGCCAATGCATTACAGCCGCCCCGCTCTTGCGCGATCGTGATTGCATGCGTGTGCTCATCTGAGGCTCCTTGGTGCTGTGCGTTCCTTTCTCCTTGGTGGGGGAGCCCGGCCGCTGCCGGCCGGGCTCGGTCTTGATCAGAAGTCCATCGGTGGCGCGGCGGGCGCCGGCTCGGATGTCTTCGGCTTCTCTGCGACCAGTGCTTCCGTGGTGATCAGCAGCGCGGCGACGGAGGCTGCATCCTGCAAGGCGGTGCGAACGACCTTGGCGGGATCGATCACGCCGGCCTTGACCAAATCTTGATACTCGCCGGTCGCGGCATTAAAGCCCCAGGTGTAGCTTGAGTTCTCCAGCAGCTTGCCGACTACCAGCGAGCCGTCTTCGCCGGCGTTCTGGACGATCTGCCGCGCCGGCACCTGGATGGCGCGGCGCACGATGTCGACGCCGGCCTTCTGGTCGGCGTTCGCGGTCTTGATGCCGTCGAGCGCCTTTTGGGCGCGCAGCAGCGCGACACCGCCGCCGGGCAGAATGCCCTCCTCGACCGCAGCCCGGGTCGCGTGCATCGCATCGTCCACCCGGTCCTTGCGTTCCTTGACCTCAATCTCGGTTGCGCCGCCGACGCGGATCACGGCCACGCCGCCGGCGAGCTTAGCAAGCCGCTCCTGCAGCTTCTCGCGATCGTAGTCGGAGGTGGTCTCCTCGATCTGCGCCTTGATCTGGGTGACGCGGGCCTCGATTTCCTTCTTGGCTCCCGCACCGTTGACGATGGTCGTGTTCTCCTTGTCGATCACAACCTTCTTGGCGCGGCCAAGCATCTTGAGCGTGACGTTCTCGAGCTTGATGCCGAGATCTTCCGAGATTGCCGTTCCGCCGGTCAGGATCGCGATGTCCTCCAGCATTGCCTTGCGGCGGTCGCCGAAGCCCGGAGCCTTCACCGCCGCCACCTTCAGGCCACCGCGCAGCCGGTTGACGACGAGAGTCGCGAGCGCTTCGCCTTCGATGTCCTCGGCGACGACAAGCAGCGGCTTGCCGGATTGCACGACGGCTTCGAGCAGCGGCAGCAACGGCTGCAGGCTGGACAGCTTCTTCTCATGGATCAGGATGTATGGATCCTCGAGCTCGACCCGCATCTTTTCTGCATTGGTGACGAAATAGGGCGAGACATAGCCGCGATCGAACTGCATGCCTTCGACCACCTCGAGCTCAGTATCGAGGCTCTTGGCTTCCTCGACCGTGATCACGCCCTCATTGCCGACCTTGCGCATGGCGTCGGCGAGGAAGCGTCCGATCTCGGCATCGCCATTGGCCGAGATGGTGCCGATCTGGGCGATCTCCTCATTGGAGGTGAGTTTCTCGGCATGCACTTTGAGGTCCTTGACAATCGCCTCGACCGCCAGATCGATGCCGCGCTTGAGGTCCATCGGATTCATGCCGGCGGCGACGGATTTCGCGCCCTCCTTGACAATGGCCTGGGCCAGCACGGTCGCGGTCGTGGTGCCGTCACCCGCAAGGTCGCTCGTCTTGGAAGCGACTTCGCGCACCATCTGTGCGCCCATGTTCTCGAACTTGTCCTCCAGCTCGATTTCCTTGGCGACGGTAACGCCGTCCTTGGTAATGCGCGGCGCGCCGAAGGATTTTTCGATCACCACGTTGCGGCCCTTCGGGCCGAGGGTGACCTTGACCGCATTCGCCAGCGTATCCACACCCCGCAGCATCCGCTCGCGGGCCTTGGTGGAAAATTTCAACTCCTTGGCAGCCATGTTCGTTGCTCCTTTCCCGTTCAATGACTGTCAGCTTTGCAATTCGTGTTCAGGCGGCCTTCCTGGCCGATCCGGTGTTGTTGACCACGCCGAGCAGGTCGCTCTCCTTCATGATCAAATAGTCCTGGCCGTCGATCTTCACCTCCGTGCCGGACCACTTGCCGAACAGCACGCGGTCTCCCGACTTGACGTCGATCGGGATCAACTGGCCTTGCTCATTCCTGGCGCCAGGACCCGCGGCGACGATCTCGCCTTCCTGCGGCTTCTCCTTCGCGGTATCGGGAATGATGATGCCGCCGGCGGTCTTCTCCTCGGCATCGATGCGGCGCACGAGCACGCGGTCGTGCAATGGGCGGAAATGCATGCACATCCTCCTTGTCAGGTCAGCGATGTCTAAATACCGGGTCCGCAACCGGTCCCCGGCGAAAAACGACCTAGGACTGGAACAAAGCCGTTCAAGAGGTCGCTGAAAAATTTTGTCACGCCGAGCCGCCGAGTGCTAACGGCGGTCTTGAACGACAGATTTCGTTCAACCAGTTAACCGACGCCAGGCCGCTAAATCAAAGCGCGCCAAGCATTTATCGGGAGGAACCAGAAGCGCTTGGAGGGGTGCTATTGTCTGTAGCAGAATTTGTCATCACGACATTTGCCACGCTCTTTGTGGCTATTGGACCCATCGACACGGCGATCGTGTTCGGCGGTCTAACCGGCGGCAAACATCGTCCGGAGCGTTTTCGTTTGGCCTTGCGTGCCGTGCTCATTGCAGGCGGCGTACTGGTGGGGTTCGCACTCTTCGGCTTGCGGTTGCTTAGTGCTCTCAACGTCTCCCTAGAGGCTTTTCGCTTTGCAGGCGGGGTGCTGCTATTGCTGCAAGCCATTCAGCTGATTTTTGGACACCCGGCCGGCCTTTCAACGCTAACCGCTGGAGAGCGGCGTGAAGCGCTTGAGCCCGGTGACATCGCGATCTTTCCGCTGGCGTTCCCAGTGATCGCGGGTCCGGCGGGGCTCACCGCGGTTGTTTTACTTATGGGTCAGGCGGTCGGAGACCTCGTGAAATCGGCCGTCGTTCTCGCATCGATGTTCTTCTGTTTGTTGCTCACTTATGGCGGCATGATCTTTACCGATGTCCTGCATCGCATCTTGAAGACGACTGGCTCCAATGTCATTGCCCGGCTCGCCGGAGTGATCCTCGCCGCCCTGGCATCCCAATTTGTCTTCGACGGGATTCGGGACGCGCGCCTCTTCTGTAGCTAGGTAAATCGCCAACCCAAAGTTCCAGATTGAGCATCACCGATATGGCTACCGGATCGCCGGGCTTAGGGTGCGGGGATCCGATCAATCGGCTATTCAGGGAAGGTGGCCGGCGATAGGGAGGGCACCTCACGCGTGATCTCTCATCTCCAAGAACATCTGCTTTATGTCCGCCAGCCGAAGGCCACGTTCTTGCGGCAGGCGGAAGTTATCAAGAATGTCCAATTGGCGAGCAGCGATTTCATCGCGCTTTGTGGCGTTCGGTTCGGCTTGGAAAGCTCGCATGTCGCGAACAAAGCTCGCTACGACACTTGGCGGTAAGACCACTCGGCATGGCTTATAAATCGGCAATCGGCGCACCATTGCGAAACTCTTAAAACAAAAGTCAGCGGCAACTCATTTTTCTACTGCTTCGAGGAAGCGGCTACGCCAACGCCTTTCGAAACTGTCGGAATCGTCGGGGATGCCTGAGCATCCAAGAAATTGTAGCGAGATGCGGGAAGGATTGGCTCTCGCTCTGGATCATCTGCTTTTGCCGTTCGAGCAGGCGACCAGTGCAGCGATGATTTCGACAACATCGGCTTGCCTTCGTACCAGCACTTCCGGCCGTCGATGAGGCGATAGGACCAATACGACCGCGCGTGTGATGGTCGTTCGGTTTGCATTGCTAGTCCTCAATTTTGATCATAAATGTCACAACCGCAAAGGCACTAAGTGCTGCCCAGCCTGCTCGCCTGGGCTGACGAGGTGATCCCGCCGGAAGAGAGGGGCAGCGCCAGTCCGTGAACAAATACGGCGTTGGCAGCGAGCTGTGGCCCGAGCCGTTCCCCGAGACAGTCGGAAGCGCTGGACGCCTACTCCACTACATATCCGAGACTTTACCAACCGCCGCGGAAGTGACGTCGATAGCCCCATCCGCTACGCCAACCCGGACCAGCGTACGCATACACAGGAGGTGCCGCATAGACGTGCGGTGCCGCATAGACCGGATATTCATCAATCACCGCTGGCGGCGGCGCTACAATGACAGGCCGGCGAACCACGACAACGGGAGCCGGCTCCTCGACAACGATAGGTGGCGGCGTCCGGTACTCGTACGCATAACTCTCCCCACCATAGCTTGGAACTTCGCTATAGGGCGTTACTCCGTTTGCCATTGCCGGCGAGGCAAGAGCTAGTGCACTTGCCGCACCTAAGATCGCTTTACGCATGGACGTTGCTCCCTTTTTGATTCCCTTTTTTGTTGCCCCGTGGAAGAAACGCGGGAACCCGTTGTTAGGTTCATGAACGCGCGTTCAGCACGCAAGCGCCTAGAAGCTTTCGGCGGCTTCCGTTGATGGCCCCTTAGCTGAAATTTGCAATTGATCGGCCGGCGTCAGCTCGCGGAGGTTTTGCTAACCTGGAGATCGCGCGATTGGCACAGTGGGTGTGCATGCTCTCAGAGGGACAATGGCGCGGCGCGAATGCGGAAATTAATTTCCGCCTTTGGCCCGAGCGGACATGCGCCGCGATATAGGAGACGTGACGCGGCCTCATGCGCAACATCCATAGACTCTGCACGACCGCGATCAGATTTGTCGCTGTCCGAGGGCCAGCGGCCGCGGTGCGACCTGGCACAAAAAACTCATCCTCAAGCAGCCCTTCGGTTTCATACTGTCGTTCGCAAGACACGGCAGTCCCAGTCCAGATTGCCCGATACCTGGCAGGGGTTGGAACTCGTGGACCGCTGCGCTGTTGCCTTGCCGCAGCGGAAGAAACGCGTAGGAGGCCTTTTGAATCGACGGCAGCTTCTTCAGGGGTCGGCCATGCTGCCGACGCTCATGCTTTGTTCGCAACAAGGGGGTGCCGCGGTGCGCTCGTCCGACGCATCCTTCGGTCCTTCCTCGGTGAGGGAGTTGGCGCGCACGCTGGCTGGAAAGGCTTATGAAGCGCCTGACGAGAAGCTGCCGAACGCGCTGAAGGATATGAACTATGATCAGTACCGCTCGATAAGGTTTCTGCCGGAACGCGCGCTGTGGCGCGGTCAAAAACTTCCCTTTGAAGCGCAGTTCTTTCATCGCGGCTTTTTCTACAAGAATAGGGTCGACATTTTCGAGGTCGCCGACGGTCAAGTCAGGGAGGTCAGCTATCGCAAAGCTGATTTTACCTTTGGCGAGAAGGTTCCGGCGTTTAATGAAACCGACCTTGGGTTTGCGGGCTTCCGCATCCATGCGCCGATGAACAAGCCGGACTACTACGACGAGATTTGCGTCTTCCTCGGCGCGAGCTACTTCCGGGCGGTTGCCAAGGGACAAACATACGGCCTGTCCGCCCGCGGCCTTTCGATCGATACAGGAGAAGCCAAGGGCGAGGAATTTCCCGCCTTCAAATCCTTCTGGCTCGAGCGGCCAGCGCCCAATGCGACGTCGCTCGTCATTCATGCACTGCTTGACAGCAAGAGCTGCGCCGCCAGTTATCGCTTCACCGTACGTCCCGGCGATACGACGGTGTTCGACGTCGAAATGTCGATCTATCCGCGAGTCGAGCTCCAGCGCCCCGGACTCGCGCCGATGACCAGCATGTTCTTTTTCGGTCCGAACGATCGCAAGGACGTCGACGACTTCCGCCCCGCCGTACATGATTCCGACGGGCTTGCGATCTACAACGGCAAGGGCGAAAGCCTGTGGCGTCCGCTCAACAATCCGCGCGATCTGCAGGTGAGCACGTTCCAGGACCTCAATCCGCGCGGGTTCGGCTTGATGCAGCGGGAGAAGAACTTCTTTGCCTTCCAGGATATCGAGTCCCGCTTCGAGCGCCGTCCCAGCCTATGGATGGAGCCGATCGGTGACTGGGGCGATGGCGGCGTCGTTCTGTTCGAAATCCCCACCAATGAAGAAGTCCATGACAATATCGCCGCCTTTTGGCGACCAAAGGCGCCGCTGCAGGCCAAGGGCGAGCATAATTTTACCTATCGCCTGCATTGGGGGCCGGACAACCCGAGGCCGCACTCGCTCGCGCGGTTCACCCGGACCGGGGTGGGGGCGCGCGGCGAAGAAGCCAGGCTGTTCGTCCTCGATTTGTTCGGCGAGAACCTGAAAGGCATCGACCCTGCAAGGGTCAAGGGCACGGTGACGGCCGAGAAGGCCGAGGTGAAGAATATTGTCACGCAGCCCAATCCGGACACCGGCGGTTGGCGCCTTAGCTTCCAGTGCCAGGTCAAGGGTGACCCGATCGAGCTTCGGGCATTTCTAACCCAGGACGACAAACCAATCTCGGAGGTTTGGGTTTACCGATGGGCTCCCTAGTCAAGGCCCCGCCGCTGATTCCCGACGACATCTCGACCGAGCGCCTGCTGCCGCGCGAATCTCCGCTCGCCATGGCCGCAGGCGATCTGCACAAGATACCGCCCCTGCGTGCGCCGCCGCTGGTTAGCTCGACCATACGGTGGCGACGCGCCTTCATCCTGCTTTCCACTGCCGTGCTCACAGGGGCGGGCGGCTACGAAATGTACCGGGTGCTACAGGTCGGCGGCGTGACGGTGCTGGAAGCGATGGTGCTGGCGTTGTTCCTGCTGCTGCTCGCCTGGATCGCTTTTTCCTTCACCTCTGCGCTTGCCGGCTTTTTCGTGTTGCTTGGGCATCGCGGAAGTGCAGAGGCGAGCGGTGGTGATGAAACGTTGCCGGCAATTGCGAGCCGGACCGCCGTGTTGCTGCCGACGTACAACGAGAACCCACACCACTTGATGGCGCGACTGCGGGCGATCTACGAGTCGGTCGATGCTACCTCTCATGGCGAGCGGTTCGACTGGTTCGTACTGAGCGACACCACCGACCCCGACGTCTGGATAGCCGAAGAGAAGGCCTTTCTCGCCCTGCGGCAGGCCTCGGGGGCGCAACGGCTGTACTATCGTCATCGGGCCGACAATACCGCGCGGAAAGCCGGCAACATCGCCGAGTGGATCACGCGCTTCGGCGGCGTTTATGATTTTATGATCGTCCTCGATGCCGACAGCCTGATGAGCGGCGACACGATCGTACGCATGGTGCATGCCATGGAGGCGAACCCGGGAGCGGCACTGGTCCAGACACTACCCGTGATCGTCAATGCGCGCAGCCTGTTCAGCCGTCTGCAGCAATTTGCCGGCCGGCTGTATGGCCCGATGCTCGCGGCCGGCGTAGCGTGGTGGCACGGCTCCGAAGGCAATTACTGGGGGCATAATGCGATCATTCGTGTGCGAGCCTTCGCTGACGAAGCCGCGCTGCCGCGATTACGCGGACGCAAGCCGTTCGGCGGACACATCCTCAGCCACGATTTCGTCGAGGCCGCGCTGTTGCGGCGCGCCGGCTGGGGCATTTATATGCTGCCCGAGCTCGCCGGCAGCTATGAGGAGGTTCCGCCTTCGCTATTGGATTTCGCGGCGCGCGACCGGCGCTGGTGCCAGGGGAATCTGCAGCACCTTGCCGTCGTTCCCGCGCGTGGCCTGCACTGGGTCTCGCGCTTACACTTCATGGTGGGCATCGGGGCCTATCTTACCGCGCCACTCTGGTTGCTATTCCTGCTACTCGGGATGCTGATCTCGCTGCAGGCCCGCTTCGTCCGTCCCGAATATTTTCCGAAAGGCTTTTCGCTGTTTCCAACATGGCCCGCGCAGGATCCGGTGCTTGCAACCTGGGTCTTCGTCGCCACCATGGGGCTACTCGTGGTGCCAAAGATCCTCAGCGTGGTCCTGCTGTGGACGCAGCCGCCGGCCCGGCGGCAATTCGGCGGCGGTATTCCGGCATCCACCAGCGTCTTCGTGGAAGTCGTGGTCTCGGCCCTGATGGCGCCTGTGATGATGATTTTCCAGTCGATCTCGGTCATCGAAATCCTCATCGGCCGGGACGCAGGCTGGCAGACGCAACGCCGCGACGACGGCTCCGTCGAGCACCGCGAGCTCTATCGCAAATATGGCATTCCAACCTTATGCGGGATCGTGATGGCGGCGGGCGCCTACGCGGTCTCGCTACCCCTGCTGTTTTGGATGTTGCCCGTGATCATCGGATTGCTATTTGCAATTCCAATCGGCGCACTGACTGCAAAGCCCGCGTTGGGAAAACTGTTCGCAACGCCTGAAGAGACCGCGCCACCGCCTGTTCTGCGCCGTGCCAATGAATTGGCGGCCTCACCCTGGGCTCGCCCCGAGCGCGCGCTCATTGCGCTGCGCGGGGACCCCGCACTGCTAAAGCACCATCTTGAGTCACTGCCGCCGCCGAGCCGCCGCGGACCCGATGAGATTGACGTGCACCTCGCTATGGGTCGCGCCAGGATCGAAGCCAGTGACAGCTTCGATGAGGCGATGGCACATCTCGCTCCGCACGAGACGCTCGCTGTGCTAAACGACCCGGCACTGCTCTTAGCTGTCTTGCATAAGGGATCATCCCACGGCAACGACGCGGCTGTGCAGTAGGTTCGGCTGTTCGAAAAGGCTATTCTGCGTTTCAACCAGGTGCCGGAATTTAAGCACAGGGAGGAAACGGGAGGCAGCCATGAAGCTTCTCAGAAAATTTCTGATGCCGGCTGGCCTTGCCGCAGCGATTTTTCTTGGCTGGCGGCCGCGGGAGCCCAGCAGAGAGATCTAACGCCTGTGTTGCATCGACCGGTTGAGCCGGCAGCCAAAAGCGGACATTCGAGGCTCAGCAGACCTGTAGAAGTCCGCCGTAAGCGTCGCGACCACGGCGGTTCACGTTGCCTCGGTAAATTTCATTCCCGGACGCCCCTGGCTTTGTCGAAATACGTATAGGTCGCGCCGCCGCGAGTGAGGGATTTTGTCTCGAGCTCGACCAAGTACGTCGTCAGCTTGGGATCAATGCCATGACCATCAAGATCGGTCGGCATCTTCATCTTCAGTCCGCTCTGCCTAGGCCGTGTACCTATAAACCGGGCGGCCTCATGTGACTGGTGACTTTGTCCGCTTTGCTCCTATAGCGACCAAGTTCGTGCGACAGCACAATATGTCGCGACGGGCCAAATCCGGACTCATGCACGCAACATCGCGGCGTCACTCAATCACCCCGTCAGCGATCGCGAGCAGCCGAGGACTCGCGTAGGTCTCCGGCCGCCTGGCCGCCCGGCCGCACCGCCGCGCGTGGGCTCATCCTCCGAATGAGCGCGAAATTGGACGCTCGCCGCGCGGGCTGGCCTTAGTTGGGTCCCGTTGGGATGCACTGTGAACCCAAGCTGACGCCATGCTAATGTACTGGCGGGAGGGCAACGCCCTTGAGCGAGACCCGAAAGCTTGCGGCGATCCTAGTTGCTGATGTGGTCGGATACAGCCGGCTTGTGGGCGCAGACGAGGAGCGGACGCTTGCGCGTTTGAGGGTGCTTCGCAGCGACCTGATCGATCCCGCCATCGCCGCCCACCACGGCCGCATCGTCAAACGCACCGGGGACGGCTCGATCGTTGAGTTCCGCAGCGTGGTCGACGCTGCCCGCTGCGCTATTGAGGTGCAGGACGCGATGGTGGATCGCAACGCAGGGCTGCCGGCGGAAACGCGCATCGAGTTTCGCGTCGGCATTCACGTCGGCGATGTGGTCGAGGAGCCGGATGGCGATCTCATGGGCGATAGCGTCAACATTGCCGCCCGACTAGAGGGTGTTGCCAAGCCCGGCGCGATCTGCCTTTCCGAGGATGCTTACCGACAGTTGAAATCGCGGCTCGATCTTCCGATCCGCTATCTCGGCCCGATCCAACTCAAGAACATCGCCGAACCAGTCAAGATCTATGCGCTGGAGGTCGGCCCAGCCCGCCAAAAGACGCCAACCGAGATCCTGCGCTTGGCGTCGCCGCAAAAACGCGTAGGGTTGATCGCCCTTGCAGTGGTTAGCGTTGTCGCCCTCGCCGCTGCGGTCCTCCTCCCGAAATCGGACCAGCATTACCTGGACCAAGCCAAGAGGGATTTCCTAGCGGGGCGCGCCGCCGAAGCCATCGAATCCTACCGCCATGCACGGCACCTCACTCTTGAGGCGCAGGTGCTGCTAATTGCGAGCTACGCTGAAGTCGGAAGGAATGCGGAAGCCCGCGTCCAGGCCCAGGAACTGCTGAGAAGTAATCCCAAGTTCGCGGTGAACGAGTTCCTGAGCCAGGAATCGAACGCGAGAGTGTTCGGCGGCAACGCCGCGCTCAGGGATGCGCTCGTCGCCTCCGGCCTGCCCTTGGATGTGCGATGGGAGTGCTTGGCTCGAAACGTCTGTCCCTAATCTACGGGGACCCATTCAATAATCAGAATCCTGGTCACTTTGTCCGTTGGATTGCTCGCCGCCATCACCCCTGATGGATGGTTCTGGCCGGGCCCCTCGAAGTATGTGGACCCCTGCGCGAACGTTTGGCTCCCGCCGTTTTTCCAATTGACCGTAATCGCCCCTTCGAGCACGTACCGGATGCCGCCGAATTCATGGACATGAGGCGGAATATTAGCGAACGGTTGCATGGTTGTGATGGTCGCTCTCAAGGCGAAGTTCCGCGATTCGATCTTCCCCAAAGGAACTTGCATTATCACATCGCTGCGAAACTGAGGGACGTCCTCTGCCTTTGCGACGGAGCCGCCGAAGACCAAGGGGATACACAAACAAATTGAACGAGCGCAGCTCTTTCCAAAAAGCGCATTCTTCATCGCCGATCTCCCGTTCAGAGAGGCCTTGCCTGTTCGGCGCATGAGAAAACTGGACCGGCTCCGGCTTCGAGGGTGAGATCAGCCGGATTCGCGGATACATGATGCGATCGTAAGGATAGCTTTGGGCTTCGAGAAAGTCCATCAGACCGCGGACTGCCGGCCACTCTGATTGCAATGGGCATGCGATGTTGCTCAACTCGCAGAGCGAACTGCCCGCCATTTGGGATCAAAGATGGCGGACGCGGGTTTTGTGCATCACAGCAACAAAACGCGTTGATGTCGCAGATGGGTCATTTTCGACGGTTTCAGCGGAGATTGTCGGCTGGCTGATGTCCGCTCTAACTCGTAACCGTCCAACCGGGCCTGCCCGGAAGCGTTGCGTCTGGCCAGACCGCCGTGATTCAAACTCTCGAACTGGGGGCTCGAATCATGCGCTACGAACTCGCCGACTGTGAATGGACTGCCATAAGGCCGATGCTGCCGAACAAGCCGCGTGGCGTTCCTCGGGTGAACGACCGACGTGTCCTCAATGGCATCTTCTGTGTCCTTCGATCAGGAGCACCCTGGCGTGATCTGCCGGCGGCGTTTGGCCCATACACCACTTGCTACAACCGGTTCGTCCGCTGGCGGCGGGCTGGTGTCTGGGGCCGCATCATAGACGCACTTGCCGCTGCCCATGATGCCGCTGTCCAGATGATCGACACCTCCATTGTCCGCGTGCATCAGCATGGTTCCTGCATCGCAAGGAACCAGCGCCAATCGATGGGAAGGTCCCGCGGCGGCTTGACGAGCAAAATTCATGCTGTGGTCGATAGCAATGGTCTGCCGGTGCGACTGGCGTTGAGCCCCGGCGAGGCCCACGACGTCCGACTTGCTGGAAAGCTGCTGTCTCGTCTAAAATCCGGATCGATGCTGCTTGCCGACCGTGGCTATGACGCCGACTGGATCAGGGAGCTTGCCATGAAAAAAGGCGCGTGGGCCAATATCCCGCCGAAAAGCAATCGCAGCGATCCGATCTGCTTCAGCCCGTACCTTTATCGCGCTCGCAACCAGGTCGAGCGATTCTTCAACAGGATCAAACAATGTCGTCGGGTGGCGACGCGCTACGACAGGCTCGCCGCCAACTACCTTGCCTTCGTCCAACTCGCATCTATCCGGCTATGGCTGGCCGCGCGTTATGAGTCCACGCCCTAGTCACGTGAATCTAAAGTTCGCCACATAAGGTCTGCTGGGCTTTGTGGCAGAAGCGTTTGACGGAAGCCAAAATCTGGTCTGCGGACTTGGTCCATTTAAAGGGCTTCGGGTTTTTGTTGTGCCGGTCGATGAAGGTACGGATGTCGGCCTCGAGCTGCCGGACGGAGGTGTGAACACCTCGCTGGATCTGTTTTCTGGTGAGTTCAGCAAACCAGCGCTCGACCTGATTGATCCATGACGCGGAAGTCGGTGTGAAGTGGACATGATAATGCGGCCGACGGGCGAGCCACGCTTTGATCCTGGGTGTTTTGTGGGTGGCGTAATTGTCCATGACGATATGGACATCGAGCCCTTCTGGGACTTGAGCGTCGATCTCTTTGAGGAACTTTAAGAACTCGACTGCCCGGTGGCGCTTGTAGCATTTGCCGATGACGAACCCCGAGGCGATATCGAGCGCGGCAAACAGCGAGGTCGTACCATGCCGCACATAGCTGTGCGTACGACGCTCCGGCACGCCAGGCATCATCGGCAAGACCGGCTGCTCGCGATCGAGTGCCTGAATCTGACTTTTCTCATCGATGCTGAGGACAATGACTCGGTTCGGTGGGGATAGGTAAAGACCGACGATATCGCGTACCTTGTCGACGAACAGCGGATCACTCGACAGCTTGAATGTCTGGCTACGGTGCGGCTGCAAGCCGAACGCCGCCCACATTCGGCGGATCGTGGTGTGGGAAAAGCCAGTTTCAGCAGCCATCGAGCGGATCGACCAGTGCGTCGCATCGGCCGGCGTCGTACGCAACGTCCGCTCAATCACGGCAGCAACCTGATCGTTGTTGATGGTTCGAGGGCGGCCAGGGCGGGCCTCGTCAAGCAGGCCATCACAGCGATCCTTCAAAAATCGGCGGCGCCACTTGCCAACGGTGTGTTCATGGAGGCCGAGTTCCGCAGCCACGGACTTGCTTGGTAAGCCATCCGCACACCGCAGGATCGCGCGGCATCGCTCAGATAGCGACCGGGCAACACGATGACGACGAACTTGCCTCTCCAAGTACGCCCGCTCTTGCGGACTCAGTACCAACGGCGCAATCGGCCGGCCTTTCACACCTGCATTCGCCACAAGCGCTCTCCTTCAAAAGGTCCCAGCGCTCTTTTATGTGACGAACTTGCATTCCAGATGACTAGACAACGTCCTTGCGACGCCTCACATCGGCTACGTCACCGAGGACCTCTATCGCATTTTCTACGCCGATGTCGCAGCGAGTATTGCTACCTGGCTCGAAGCTCAACTGACCGTCTCCTAGCGGCCGCTGCAACGGCTCAGCAAAGGCAGTCTGAAATGCCCTCTGCGCCTCCCGTCGCGCGACCTCGACCGGCAGGTCATTCTGTTCGCGGGGATTTCCATATCTATTGGCTTCATCGAACTTCAACGACGGGAGGTGAGATTGCGTCGCTTGATCGACGCCCAACATCGTCGGTTCATCTGGAGTCCTGACGGCCGGACCGTCGACACGAACGAAGCCCGTCTCCAAATTACTGATGTTGCGCAGCGTGATCGACCCCGTGTGGGGCGATCGACGTTGCCAACTTGACGCCGCGCTCGGCCGTACCGGTCCTCACAAACCCGTGGTCGATTTTGCCAGCATAGATTAAGGCCTTGCCTTTTGCACTGGCCGACGTAGATGCAGTCCCATTTTTTTCTCATCCAACGCGGGAGCCGGCGTACCCACTGCCTGAGGAAGCGGCGCCGATAACGCCGCTTCCTACATCCCCGGCCCTCGATCACTCTGCGCCAATGCAATGGACATTGAGCTTGTTGCCGTCAGGGTCACGGAAATACGCCGCATAGAATGTCGGGGTGCGCGGGCCGGGTTCGCCTTCATCGCGAGCGCCAAGACTGATGGCCTTGTTGTAAACGCGCTCCACGTCGGCCTGCGACGCGGCTCCAAGCGCCGCCATGCCGCCGTTCCCCACGCTGGCCTTGCCGCCATCATGCGGAGTGATGAGCACGATCGCCGCGCCCTTGCCATTGCTCCAGCCGATGAGCTTGCCGGGATTTTGCATGACGCGTTTGCCGCCGAGTTCGGCGAGAAGCTGATCGTAGAATCCCGCCGCCCGTTCTAGGTCGTTAGTACCGAGAGTGACATAGCCTATCATGAGGATGGTTCTCCGTTTGCGCGTGCCAATCAGTGCAGCAGCGATTCCCGACTGCAATGTAGGCCGGCTATCGTTGGCCGCCATGGCAGGTCGTGCCCATTTGATGGCAGATCGTGCCAATCCGATGGACGCCGGGAAGTGCCGTGCAATGGATTTTTTCTGCCGCACGGCGTAGAGACAGCAGTGATGAAGATCTCAGTCGTGGCCTTTGAGGATTGCATGACATCGGCTGTGTTCGGGCTGATGGACGCATTTGCGATAGCGACGCGACGATCAGGGTCCGTTGCCGACCGGCGCTGGTCGGGCCACACCGCGCAGATTGTCACCGACGGCGGGGGCCCGGTCCGCGGCTTCGGCGGTTACGTGATCTCGGCAAATCAATCGCTGACGGATGCGAGAGACAGCGCCGTCGTCGTCGTCCCGCCAATCCTCGGGCGGATCGAGGCGGTGCTGGAGCGCGAGCGCCAACTGGTCGATTGGCTCGCAGGCTTTCGTGCCAGGGAATCCATCGTCGCCTCCGCCTGCACTGGTGCATTCCTACTGGCCGAGGCAGGTGTCGGCGGCGGGTTGACCATGACGACCAATCCGGCGTTCAGTGCGCTTTTCTTGCGACGCTATCCCGGTATCAAGCTCTCGCTGGACAAGCGGATCGTCGATTCTCCGACCGTCATCTGTGCAGGCTCAACAACTGCATTTCTCGACCTGGCGGTGCGGATCGTCGATCGGCTTGGCGGGCACGAACTCGCCGTGCTCACGGCGAAAGCGCTGTCGATCGACAAGAATCCGGGCTCGCAGCTTTCTTACTCGGTATTTGTCGCGCCGAAGGATCACGGCGACAGCTCGGTGTTGCATTTGCAGGATTGGCTCGAGGCCAACTATGCACGCCCGGTCACGCTTGAAGACATGGCACGCGAGGGAGCGATGAGCCTGCGAAATCTCAATCGACGGTTTCACGCCGCGACCGCGCATTCGCCGGCGCAGTACCTTCGCGCAGTTAGGATCGAGATCGCAAAACGGCTGCTGGAGTCCGATAGCGGCGGCGTTGACCGGATCGCCGGCGAGGTCGGCTACCAGGACGCGCGGGCGTTCATCCGCGCGTTCGCTGCAACTGTCGGCATCTCTCCCGGCGCCTACCGCCGGCGCTTCCGCTCGCAGGGTGTCGAGGCTTAGAGCGGTGATTTCTCTTCCTTATATTGTTTGAGAGCAACCGTTTCGGGAAAACCAATTTCGTATGACACTAGCGGCCTAGAAAGTTTGCCTTCCGCCGCTGCATCAGCGACATCATGCCCTCGCGGGCGTCCTCGGTCTGGGCAACGACGCGGCCAGAGACCTCGATATCCGCGATCGCCGCCGCGTCGCCATCGCTCTGTGACAGCCGCGCATTGCGCAGCGCCGCCTGAACCCCCAATGGAGCACAGTTCGCCACCGCGGTCGCGAGCTTGAGTGCCTCGTCGAGATGCCGACCGCGCTCGGCGATGGTCTGGACGAGGCCCCAGCGATGCGCGTCTTCCGCTGTAAAAGTCGCTCCTGCCAGGATGCAGTTCATGGCGTTGTGCCAGCCAATCGCGCGTGGCAACCGGAATGTCCCACCTCCCAGCGGCATGATTCCGCGGGTGGTTTCCTGCTGGCCGAACACGGTACCGGTCTCGGCGACACAGAGGTCGGCCGCCAACGTCAATTCGAGACCCGCCGTGTAGCAGCGGCCGTGGACGGCAGCGATGACCGGCTTGGTGCAGGGAGGCCCGAACAGACCGAACGGATCGCATTGGCGCTCCTTCAGATACATCGCGCGACCTTCTGAGATCGCGCGCGGGATCACATCCATCAGGTCAAGGCCGGCGCAGAAGGTGTCGCCTTCGCCGCACAGAACGCCGGAGCGGAGTTCCGGCGACGACGACAACCGCGTGTAGTTCTCGGCCAGCGCCTGCAGCATCTCGACATTGATCGCGTTCTTTGCCTGCGGCCGGTTGAGCCGTATCACGAGACAACTGCCGATGATTTCGACCGACACGGTTTTAGGCGGTGAAGGGGCAATGGTGACCATGGGCAGCTCCTGACTGTTTGCGCGCAAGCTAACAGGCACCGGCAGGCTCGCCAGGGCCGCAGCGGCAAAGGAGCTTGCCGTTTCGGCCAATTTGTGAATAAGCGCCCGAGAGTGACCCTCCACCGCAAATTGGATCAATAGCTTAACGTGCCGATCGGCGTCGGGACCCCGCACCGATTCACACCTAACGGAGCCTCGATCCAAACGACGACCTTGGGAGCCGGAAGAACTCTCGCTACTGTTCGGCTCATCAATCTATCGGCTTGGCGAACGCCCCCTCGGAGGCAAGGGCGAGGCTTCCTACTGGCTGCCACTACTGGCACTGTTTAGCGGGGCTCGATTGAATAAGCTGGCCCCCATGTGCGCGAACGACATAAAACTCGATCCTTCTTCGGGCGTGCATTTCATGGCCGTCATCGAAGAGAATGAAACGGGGCGCAGCGTGAAGACGGAGAACTCTATCCGGGCTATTCCCCTTCATCCTGAGCTGCTCAGGATTGGCTTCTCAAAATTCATTAGCCACCGCAGGGAAGCCGATGGTCAGGCGGCTCGCCTGTTTCCCGACATCAAGCAGAACTCAAAGGGGAACTACGGAGCCGCGTTTTCACAGTGGTTTGGCCGTCATAAGCGATCACTCGGCATCGACAATAATAGCAGCGTTTTTCACTCGTTCCGCCATGGCTTCAAGGACGCGTTGCGCGCTGCAGGCGTGAACGAAGACATCAATGATGCGCTAACCGGCCATAGCGGTGGCAATACGGTTGCGCGTGGCTATGGCTCGGACGATATGGTGCGCAGGTTTGGGCTTCCTGCGCTGAAGGCTGCGTTAGAGAAGGCCAACTATCCCGATCTCGATCTGTCGGCTTTGCTATGGAAGCCATCTTCCACTTCGCAGGGCACGCGCCACCGGTGCGCCTAGCCCTTTATCAAGTACGCCTTCGCACCACGCCCCTTGCCCCGGACGAGATAGTGAACACCCATGTCTCGCAACGCTGTGGTTAGCGGATGCTCGGTATTTCCCAGAGCCGCCTTGAGTTTCTTTAGTGCGCTGTCCTTCAAACCGAACTCGTCCTTAATGACCAACATCATTGTCTCACCGGCAGGTCGGGTCGTCATGTAAGTGATCAGCGCGTCATGCGAACTGCCCCTACGGACCTTCGTCACTGAAGGGCCGTCCAGCTCGAAGGCCCACGGCACCTCTTGGATGCCTGGCATGTCAGCATGAATGTCCTGCAGGATTGCGTCGCCTGTCGGGTTCGCTGGCGTTCAAGATCGAGGCGGTCAAGCTTGTCAAGGAACGAGGGGTATCGGTGGCGCAGGCGGGCCGCGACCTCGGCGTTCATGAGAACGTACTGCGCAAATGGGTGAAGGAGTTCGGCTGCGATCCGGTGCAGGCCTTCCCCGGCCACGGGCAAATGAAGCCTGAGCAATTGGAGATCGAGCGGCTGCGGCGCGAGGTCAACAAGCTGAAGGCAGAGCGGGATATCCTAAAAAAGGCCGCGGCCCGTCTTTGAGCCAGCGAATCCCTCCTGGGCCGCATACTTGCGCACGATCGAGGCCTCGGCGCCGTCGTTCGGAATGCAATTGACTCCGGCCGGCGTGCGCGATGTCGCGGAAATTCAAAATGCTGTCGCCGCGTTTGCACGCGAGCCGAACGGCGCCATCGTTGTGCTCCCGGCCCCGGTCACCGTGCTCCATCGCGAGGCGATCATTGCCACGGTGGCGCAGCACCGCTCTCCTGCGGTCTATCCCTACCGCTCCTTCACGGTCAACAGGGGACTCTTATCTTACGGGGTTGACATACCTGACCTGTACAAGCGCGCAGCCTCATACGTCGATCGCATCCTAAAAGGCGCGAAACCCGCCGAGTTGCCCATCCAGCGGCCGACCATGACAAATACGCCTCGGGATCCGGCAAACTCGCCGGCGCCACGGGCCGCGGCACATGGAGCGGTCGCGCCGGGAGCTCCCTATGCTCAGGCTATTGGACCGCTCAACGCAATTGAACCAGCCGCGCTTCACGTGCGTGCCGCCTCGAGGAACTCCTTCGTGGTCACTTCCCTTGGCGTCTCCCTTTCCGTTGCACTTGTCCCTTGCGCCTCTATGGCTGAACTCAACGATGGATCGTTAAGCCCTCAATTAGCGGCATTTCCTTCTCGTCGCTTGCGGTTACCCTGGCGGTTGCGATAGTTATGGGAATTGATTGATCCCGGCTTAGCTTGTCATCATCGAGATATGGCGGGCGATAGACACAAGCGAAGCGAAACCCGGTGAATAAAAGAATGCTCCAACGCCGACCGAAGAAAAGAATCACTCCAATCTCGACTGGCGTGCCCAAGACCGACACTGCAATCAACGCCGAGCTCGCGTTGTACAATCAGACCGGCAACATGCTGGCGCTATGGGCGGCGTTTGGGTTATGCGCGCGGGCGAAGGTGCCGTTGCCCGACGAGATGATTGCCCGGGTCGGCGAGATCGCCGACAAGCTTCTCAAATATACTGACGACGATGTTCCACGCGCCCGCGTGTTGGTCGCCGATGCCGTGCTCGGCACGAAAAATGAGGCCGGCGGGCCATCGCTGTTCAAGGCCTACAGGTTGGCCAAGCGTGACGCGGAAATTGTTGCTCGCATTTTCGCGCTGTTGGCGCAGGATCTGGAAGACCTGCAGGATCACAAAAAGGCCCGTCCTGGGAATGGCAAGAACAAGAATGACACGTCACGAACCCAAACCAACGCTCGCTCCACCAGCAAAGTCGAGATACCTCCCCCAGCGCTCCCTACGATCAAGTCCCAGACAGATATCTACGAGCAGGTCGCGAGGGAATATCGCGTCTCGACAGAGACGGTGAAGCGGCTATTCGAGAAGGACGACCGCAACGCTGGCCCGTTCGGCTATCGCGTTATCCGGGAAAACCGGGACAAGGGCGGCATCATCGACATCTGAGGGGACGCGCGCTCGCGATCCACACGCGAAGTCCATTTCGGAAACTGTCAGTTTTGGAAATTGAAGGTAACCATTTTGGATTATTTCCGGATCTCAACCCTCCCACGAATGGAGGCATGTATCTGAAAATAAAGACGTTTTCTTCAGCATTCCACCAGAAGGGCCAAAGTTGTGTGGTTCGGGAGCTGTTGGTCACCACCACGCACCACACAAGTTCCATAGACACGGAAACGGATCGACCGTTTGCGTCAGGCCTCCCCCAACTCATGCCTTCGCTTCGCTTTGGCATCCGCCGTCCGCCACCAACCAACCCATGCTCGCCGCCACGACTTCGGATCGGGATTGAACGTGCATCGGAGCATACGCAGCTCTTCTTCCCGTCGAGCGGCCGACAGTTCATCGTTGCCGGGAAAGCGAAGATCGATTTGCGCCATTGCGTTCTGTCGACGCGCGATTTCTGCAACGCGGGCGCGGTATTCGCGGAGTTCCCAACCGGCATCGACTTGTGACCAGGCTCGATCGCGCAGCGCTGACAAGAGCCCCATCTCGCCACGCGTTACGATCTTGCGCGCGTTTCGCGTCAACTTTTGAGAGGCGCCCATACCTTGCGCTGTAGTTACAATGCCGGCCGGTCCGCGCCAGCGGGCAGGAATATGCAGGAGATCGACAAGGGCACGCCTTGCGCCATTTTCGTCTCGTTCAACGAGATGGGGATCAAGACACCGGCTGAAGCTGCGGATCCCTTGCCAGTGGAAGCGCATAAGATCGGAATCAACGCCTGCACGCCGATATGAGAGCAGCAACGCCCGGCCTGACGTCACTGAGATCCCGTTGTCCCCGAAGTCTGCCTCGTCGCGGAGATCGGACCGGTCTGCGATGGCGGCTTTCGCCCGCCGCGACGCGAACCGGTGGAGCCAGTCAATGGCGGCATCGAGCAAATGGTCGGGAATCGACAGCAGGACCCGGGAGACCAACTCTCCATCAACGTCCGCCTCGTGTCGGTAGACCCAGTGATAAGGAGACCCCGGTTCCCAGTATTCGATGCGCCTTCCGAGTTCATCGGTGAGATCAGAGACAAGACGCGCACCGACGCGATGATCGGATATCCCGAGCGCGCAATGGCTTACCGTCAGACGGAGATTGAAAAGCAGACCGAATTGCTGCGGCAGGAAACTGCCGATCTCCCAGAACGGGCGCACCTGCGGCCAGGAAGGGCAGGTCTGCAACGGGAGCGCCGTCGAAATCGCTTGCCCTATTCCGGGGCTCGCCCCGCGACTTCGCTGGGTCGACGTGCGTTGTTCGGGCTTATACGGAACGCGCTCGCCCTTGCCTGCCGCGGCTCTCTTGACGTCAGTCGGTCCCCGCTGCCTGTCCTCGGAGCTTTGTCCATGGCGCACGCCGTCCGGTAAAGAACGCACCCGCAAGCGCCGGGCACGCTGCGGGAATAACGTCTTGTTCTTGTCGCCTTCGTCTAACGCAGCAACGGTGGGTTTCTTGATCAGCCGGTCGAGTCGACTCAGGATCATCGCAAGCTGTGAGGCAGTCAGATGTTCTTTAGGGTCCAGGACCGCAAGCGCATCCTGCCAAAGGGTTTCCGGATCAAGCGGCAGGCGGTCGCTAACCGCCGCAAGTCCATCGACCAGTTGCGTTCGGACCCGATCGGACAAGGTGCGCATCAGGGGATCGTCGCGGTCGAGGTGGCGGACGCCGGTCAAATATACGAACGTCATGAACTGATGCAGGACGGCGAGCTTTCGGGCAGGGGTTTCCGGCCAGTCCTCGATCAGATCGAGCTGCCGGTTGAGATCGCCTGCAAGAAGGGCGGTTGCATAGCTCATAAGCCGATCGTCGAAATCGAGACGCAAGGCCGAGCGAACGGTGCTTGTGGTGATAGCCCCAAAACCCCTCACCTGTTCCAGCTCCCTCAGTAGCCTGCGAGGATGCCCACCAGTGGCAGCGAAGATCAGTTCAAGACCCGCAATATCGAACGCGATACCTTCCCGTTTGCAGATATCGGTCATGAACCTCAGCGCATCGGGCTGCCTGACCAGTTCCAACGCCTGACGGGGCAGCCGGGACAGAAGCGCCGCAGGAAGCTCGTTCTTTTCCGAAGTCATCAGGATGAAGACGGCCCACTGCGGTGGATTTTCGACAATGTCGAGCAGGGCCTGGGACGACCGCCGCGACAGGTTGTGGGCTTCATCCAGCAGAAGCACCCGCCGATCGGCAACAAAGGGGGCACTTCTGGCGACGTCGAGGAGTTCCTGGATCTTCTCGACGGTGCTGGTCTCCCCGCACTTGAACAGAGTGACATCCGGGAGGCGTTCGCCCCGGCCGCCGAAACCCCGGCAGCTCTCGCAGACCCCACAGGGCTCGCCGTCATCCGGTCGCGTGCACAGTATGGACCGTGCATAGATCAGACCCGCGGTCGTCTTTCCCGTACCGAAGGGGCCTTCAATCAGGACAGATCGACGCTCGCGGGCGCAAATCTGCGCCTTCATCCATGTGACGACACGCGGCTGTCCGACGATGTCCTGAAACCGGCGGGGACGGTACTTCTCAGCAAGGTCAACCATTTCATCTCACTACTGACCCCGCCGAATTGGTCGCAAACGGCTGTGCGTCGACTGGGTGGCTCTACATATATCCGACGCGCTGCTCACCGCGACCAAACAGGCTCATCCCCGGCAATGGACAAGCGCTACCGGCAAACTTTCCACGGGCGTCCCCGCCGCGCTGGGGGGCGCAATGTCGGCGAGGATCAAGAGAAGTTGGCTTCGCAGGACGCGAGGGGCTAGGACGCGAACCTCAGAGGTTCAGCACCTAAAGGTGAGAGCCCATCGTGACTATGAATAGAGGTCCACCCACCGAGCGTCCAGAGCCATCATCCAAGGACGCCCTCTTCGAAAAGGCCCAGTCATGAACGTTTTCGCTAGATTCAACCTTGACCAAGACCATCCCGCTCCCCTGCCAACGACTCCAGAGGATCCGACACCGACAGAATCGGCGTCACAAGCTTCGGAAATGAGCCTCGCATTGCCCGACGCAGGGTGGACCGATTCGTCAATACCACCGCCCGAGGACAGAGCCACGCTCCCTGTAGCATCTGTCGCGGAGGGCTTGTGCGTGCCGGCTCTTCCCTCTTCGATTGTCCAATATGGAACCGGGCTGAGCTGGAAGCAGGGACGGGCATGCTTCGATACCGGCATCGTCGCGCGCGCCAACGCGGCTCGTCCTGGCGGCATAGCCGACAAGCTGTCGCCAGCCTGGATCTTCCGCATTGACGCCGAGGCGATCGGCAAGATCTCCCGCATCACCCAGTTGAAGTCAAAGGGAGCCCCCGATCTTATCCTCACGGTCGGAGCCGGCGATCTCACCTGCACCACCGCGACCACCAAGGGTGACTTCACGGTTGCCTGTACCGTACCATTGCGTGAGACCGTTCCGGGGCGCTGCCTTGCCTTCCAGATGAACGGCGAGGTCATCGCGCGGATCGGCGCCCTGTTCGAGGGACCGATGACCTTCGCCTTCGACCCCGAGGAGAACACGCTGCACTGGCACGCTGATAAGCGAGAGGGGCGATATTCCACGACGGCGATATCGGTGGAGCTGCCGGACGTTTCCACCGCGACTTCACTCACCGCGCTCGCCACCGTGCCGGGCCAAACCCTCTCGGAAGCCGTCGGATATGCGGCCCTATTCGCCGGCAAGGCCATCCGATCCCGTGGCCCGTTCGACGGAATACGGATCGGCAGCGGGTCCACCACCAGCGGCTACATCCACGCGATGGTAAAATATGCCTCGGCCACCATTCCCGATGACGTCGATATCGTCGTGCCGATTCGCCAGGCCGGCAACCTGAAGGCGGTGCTTGCCAAACTCTCCGGTCCCGTCGAGATCGCCACGACCGACGTCAGCGTGCATCTCAGGACTGAGGATACCCGGATCTCCTGGATCAAGGACGGCAATTGGCCCGCTGCCCTGGACAAGACATTCCTCCTGCCGATAAAGAGCTCCGTCAGCCTCCCAACCGCCGACTTGCAAAAGGCAGCCATCGCGCTGTCGATTGCAACGGAACGGGTGGAAATCCAGATCGAGCGTGGGGACCATGGTCTCGGTCGTCTCCTCCTTGCAGGTCATAGCCCGTCCGCAACGGGCGTGGCGCCGATCTCACCATGGTCACCGGTCGCCGAGCTTCCGACCGACATATGGACATTCTCGCTGGACGTCGCCGACCTCCTGACCGCGCTGCTTGCCGTTCGGACCGATTACGTCACCCTCGACGTCATCGACCGCGGCATGTATCTGCGATCGCGGGCCTCGAGCTTTGAAACCACCGCCATCCTTCTGGGCCGACAACTCACATAAGCCTGGCAACGACCGCACCCGTTCGGGTCTGACGACTTCTCCGGCGTCGGCCGAAATACCAGATTTGCCTACAACATGGGCTCCTCGCGGATCGTACCGCGGGGAGCTTTTCCTTGTCGGGCGGGCGAGAGCAGCGAGATCGATCCGCATCGCTGCACCCATGGCACGACATTTGAGCCGGAAATCGCTGAGGCGATCTGTTGGGCTTGCGCTATATCTCTTACCCCTTCTCCCACCTCCACCCGCCCACCTACCACCTCCACCTGCCCACCTACCTTCCCCTTCCCTTCCCTACCTTCCCTTCCCTTCCCTACCTTCCCCTTCCCTTCCCTACCTTCCCCTTCCCTTCCCTACCTTCCCCTTCCCTTCCCTTCCCTTCCCTTATTGACCTTACGGCAGAGCTTTTTTGACGCACGCGAAGAAGTGTTTCAATCGCGATCATTCTTTTGCTGTTCGTCTCCCTCGTCCGATGAAGCAGACCCCTGGCGCTAGTTCGTCCGCTCCTGCATCGAGCCGCGCCGAGCTCCGGCACATCGGTAGACCCCCTCTGGCCACCCCGCCCTGAAATCGTTTCGTCGAATTCCCTCAACATCGCTTGCCCCACGCTGAATCTCGCCTGCGCCTCGAATGCGCTGACACAACAGAGAGACAGCCTTGAGCAATTCCACCCCTTCATCCGAGCCCGCCGCTTCCGACTCCACCGCCCCCGACACCTCCATCGCCGCTGCGCCCGGGTCGAGCTCTTCGGGCGTCACCCGGGACGACAAAGCCAGCACCGCGCCCGCGGCCCCGACCAAATCTACCTCCACCCCTGCATCAACCATCAGCGCTGGCACGATGCCAGGTCGCAGCGCAGAGCGGACGCGCAATGTGGCCAAGCGCGCTGCACGCAAGGACAGGCCCAACTTCATCCAACTCACCCACACGCCCCTGATCCCTGAGCGTATTCTACGGCAGTACGGAGCCTACTCTTGGTACGACGACCGATTCAGGGCTTCAGCACGGCTTTTGCAGTGCCTGTGGCTCCGGGATCACGACATCCCAACCGCTGCATCGCCGGTGAACGCATCCGACAATCCCGCGGCAAACGCCGGTTTCGGCTCCATCCTCACGGTCGAAGCCGCTAACGCCGGGCTCAATTTCCTTTCGTCCGCCGTGCACAGGCATTGCCTTCACTCCTGGCTGATGAGCGAACCCGGCGCCTGTTATGAGGAGACTCGCCTTTTCGGAAATTCGTTATCGAGCATGCCGATGGCTTTTAATCTGCTCGCTCCCCTCGCGTGGGATCTCGATCTCGCGAGTCGAGTATTCAGTCGGCTGCTTCCCGGAATTTTCCAACGAGTGGAGCGCATTCAGTTCGAGACGAGTCCGGGACGCCGCGACACCCGTTTCAACCCGCGTGGCGAGGGACCGTACCTGGGAGACAGGTCCGCCTTCGATTGTGCGATTCATGGCGTAGATGTGAGCGGAACACCTTGCATCGTCTATACCGAGATCAAGTATTCAGAGACCCTTAACCACACCAATATCGCGAAAATGAGGGAGCGCTACAACGAAGCTTCGCGCCAAGTTCGTCTCTACGACAATCCCGACAGCCTCATTCTCCGCTCGCCGCCGATCGAGCAGTTTTGGCGCGAACATATGTTGGCGCAACTTGCCGTCGATAACGGCGTCACAGCCAAGGCCGTGTTCCTTGCTATTGGACCTGAGCTCAATCGTCGGGTTCAGGGCGCCTTTCAAGTCTACGAGGGCGAACTGATCGAACCCAACCGGCAGGAGCCCGGCCGTGTTCCCTTCATTCCGATGACGCTCGAAACCGTCATTCGGGCGATTGCTCATGCGGGGGCCATCGATCACGCCCGCGCCCTATGGGGCCGCTACTGCGACTTCGACCGCGTCTATCGCCTGTCCTTCCAACAGCTCACCGGCGACGCATCCCCCAACCCAACGGACAAGCCGGCACAACATCTTCAAGCTACCGCGCTACCTCCCATTCGCCGAGCGCCTGTCCGACGGACGAGAGCTTCATCGCGCAGGCCCAGCGACACCTCAATCACCAAGCAAGAGGCGGTCTGATGGCAGCGAACGAACTCCTTACCGTCGAGGACCGGGTCCGCCTCCTTGTCCAGGCACTCTCGGACGACAGGGACAGCCCGCCCATCGTCAAATTGTTTACACCCGACGGCGCCGCGACTTGGCTAATCAGCGAGGCTGATCTTGAAGATCCTGACCGACTCTACGGATTGTGCGACGTTGGCCTCGGCTTCCCCGAGCTCGGGTACGTCAGCCTCGCGGAGATTTCAGCCGTCCGCGGCCGGCTCGGCCTCCCTGTCGAGCGAGACCTCCACTTCGTCGCCGACAAGCCGCTCTCCGCCTACGCCGAGGAAGCACGCAAGCAGGGGCGGATCGTTGCCTGACAAGAAGAAGCAATGCACCCATCAATGGGAGCACGAGCCCCGCTGCCAGCCCGCCTTCGTCAACCACTACGAATGCGGCGGCTGCGGGGCTATCTGGGAAGACACCTGGTCCTGCGGCTGTGACGACGAGTGTCCCAACTGCCATGTCGATACGAGTCCAAGCCGCTCAGAAACGATCTTCCCTTGCGCCTGTGAATACCTCGGACATTGAAGAAGAAGATTCGCTGCGCTTGAGAGCATTCCACCGGAGAACGCAGGTGACGAAATACAAGCTTGTTGATTCAAAAGGTAAGGAGATCGCCTTACCTTCTATTGTCGAAACGTACTGTGGTGAGAAAGCTACTGTGACCGGCTTCTCCGCCCCAACATGGCAAGGCTCGACTGGCCAAATAAGCCTCGTGTTTCACAACGATGGGTACGAAGGCAACTATTGTCCTTTCGTGATCAATGCACGGGTTGTTTCCGACAATAGCTAAGGCCAAGGCAATACTTGCACGGCCGCCTCGTGCTGGCTGTCTGCAAGTAAATATCCATCACGTGCAGCACGAAAGTTCGAAGCCGAGATCGCATGGAAAACACCGAAATTAACAGACCCCGGGCGTGGAATGGCAACAAACTATCGGGCGACTGGTTAGTGACCGTGAAGATTGATGGCGTCCGCGCTATCTGGCACGACGAGCGAGGTTGGCTTAGCCGAGCCAACAAGCCCCTCTACAACATCCCGCCGTGGCGGCAGGGCCAGCCACGCGACTGCGAGGTCTTCATCAACAATTTCCGCGACACAATCCGAGCGACCAGGACCAGGTGCCGGAAGTCAGGCACACCCTCAATTACACAAGAGCACCTCTTCGGCCTCGCCCCTCTCGACCCGCGCCTTCATTGGGGCAGCTTGACGGATCCCTCTCCCGCAGCCATCTGCGCTCACCTCCAACGCGCCAACGTTCGTGGTTACGAGGGTCTCGTCCTTCGCCAGGGCGACCATTGGGTCAAAATCAAGCCAGCAGAGACTCACGACGTCGTCATCACCGGATACGTTGAGGGCACGGGCAAGCACCGCGGCCAGTTGGGCTTCGTCACAACTAGCAAAGGCGCGGTGGGTGCCGGTTTCACAGATATCGAGCGTGAAATCCTGTGGGCCGAAGCCAAGGCTGGAGTATTGGTCGGCAAGGTCATCGAAGTGAGTTGCATGCAGCTGACACTGGATGGACAATTTCGCCACCCCTTCTTCGTCCGCATGCGCCCCGACAAGCTCGCAGCTTAGGAGTATCCGGTCGACTCTCTAGCCTGCACCCGAGCTTCAGATCTTTGTCCGCGCTCGCTGCAAGCCCTGGAGCATCAACTCGTCTCCGGCTTTCGGTTCACCAATCGCACAGGCGGGCGTGGCCTCGATTGCGCTTCGGGACGGCACGACATATCGATAGAGTCCATGAGGTGGGATAGCAGAGTCGGCGCCTTTGCACCGACTGCCCAAAAGAACTCGTCCGGAAAACTCTCTTGGTAGCCATCGATTACCGACGCAAGCGCGGCCCGCTTATCAGGATCGGAGGCCTTTATCACGGCCTCCAACGCTTCGAGTAATTCGTACATCCCAATAATCGGCTCATCGTCAGTCATTCGTTTCTCTGCTCGTGATAGATTCGCTCGGAGAGCCTCGAGATACTAGAAAACACGCTTTCCCTGCAACAAGGATGATAGGCGCCCCAGCGCCCCGGCATGACGAATGGTTGACCCGGCGCGGACACATTTGGGACTGTTCAGGCCGCAAATCCGGTAAACACTTCGGCTCATCGAAAGAATCCAACGTTGACGCTTCGAGCGAATCTTCCCAGAGCAGCGGCGAGGCGCGCTGGCGTGATGGCCGGTTCTGTCGGAATTTCCTGGGGTATCCGGGGCGGTTCCTGGGCGATATTAGTGGACGCGAGCTCGCTCGCGAAAGTCGAGCCCTACGCGATTTTTTCACCCATTCGCGAGGCCACTATGAGGTTTGGACGAAGTGGCAGACGGAGCGCTCAGTCCCACTCGCAAGCCGGTCGGTCGCTCAAGCGATCACCGAGCATGAGTATGAAACCTTCCCACGTGAGCGCAGCGTCTGCAACCGTAAGACCCTTCGTTTCACCTTGTATGCGGACCGACGGCTGCAACACGAGCACACGATAGGAGTCATTATAGACAAGTTCGGATTGGATCGAGGCAGAGTTATGTTCAATCGGACGCTCACTATCGGAGCTGACTCCTTTCCTCTGCCGCATAAGTCCATTGCCGATGCTGTTCAAATCTTGCTCACGGCGGCTGCGGGAATTTCAGAAGATGACACGAACATACGCCATCGGCGATATCCATGGTTGCCTTGCCAAACTCAAGCGGCTCGTCGGCATTTGCCGCGTTGATGCGGGTGAGGAGTCGGCAAGACTGATATGCCTCGGCGACTACGTAGATCGCGGACCTGACAGCCGCGGTGTCATCGAATACTTGATCAGGCTCCAGAACATTCAGACCGATCAAATCATATGTTTGATGGGCAACCATGAAGATATGCTTCTCGCGGCAGCCGATGATCCCGACTGGAATGAGCCCTGGCTCCGCAACGGCGGCCTACAAACGCTCGAAAGCTACGGCGTAACTGACGCCACCCACATCCCGAAGGAACACATAGCCTGGCTTCGGTCGCTTCCCAAATTCCACGACGATGGTCGCCGCTTCTTCGTCCATGCCGGCGTTCAGCCCGATCGTGCGCTCGACGAGCAGCATGATCACGATCTCCTTTGGATCAGAGAGCCATTCCTATCTTCCGACAAAGATTTTGGCCGACTGATTGTCCACGGACACACCCCGCTAGCGAGCGGACTACCGGACGTTCATCCCAACCGACTGAATCTCGATACCGCCGCGGTCCACGGCGGGCCGCTGACCGCGGCTGCATTCACCGACCGGCAAACCGAGCCCGAGCATTTCATGTTCGCCAGATGACGAATTGATCTTCTGCCAGACCGAGTAACATCCGCAAGCCGTGACTGAAAACGAGCTTGGCGCTCAAGTTCCCGCCAAGTCCCATCTTCAGCTGCGGAGATCTATTCATGCGAACGATCTTTGTTCTGCTCCTTCTAACTTTCTACAACCAAGCGTTCGCTGAACAGATCACCTTCTACGAGAAGGAGACCGATAAGTTCTGGACCGTCTTCGGTGGTGCAGACACGGAGACCGGACAGGCCACGTGCTACGGCAGTGCCAGCAAGAAGGACGGCTCTTTCATTCAGATCCACCGATCCCTCGTCGATGGCGAAGTCTGGGCCATCATTCGCAACAACGCTTGGGAAATAGAGAATGAAAGCAGCAGCGTACTGCGGTGGAACTTCTATCGCAGCGGCAAAGACGCCTTCATCGACGGCACGGATTTCACCTATCAAGTCCGAAACAAGAACACCATCCTCATCCTTCAGATTGCGCCCAAGCGCTTCTCTGAGGTGCTCTGGAGCACGCGCTATTTCACACTTGTAATGCCCGGCAATCTCCAGAATCTCTCAGTCAGCTTTGAACGCAAGGGATCGACGATGCTCGACGCGCTCGCCGAATGCGTGGCTGCAAACGAGAAGAAGTACAAGGACTTCAAGCCTTCCCTCGAGAAGATTCCGACACGGCGAAAGACAAAATCTAGGGATCCGCCGCTGGCGTTGCGGAAGTTCATCCCGAAAGCTAATCCGACGCTTGCACACGTCCCGCTGATCGCGAAGCATTTTGACGTCAGCAAAGAGGCGGTTGCCCGCGCCTCCCCCAACTCGTGTGCGATTTTTACGTGAATATGGGCTGGGGTATGGGCAAAGACGTTCGATGGAAGCTTCGGCTTGGTTAGCTACCGCTGCCGTGCTTCGGACGACGTATTGTCGAGGACAATTCGAGCCATCGTCTACTCGGACGTCTCGCGCTCGACGTAGGCCATCCAGCCATCGACACCGGCATATTCGCGCGCCAAGCCATCGAGCAGGATTTGGCGGTGCGCCTCCGCCGGGATGACCTGCGGCAGCATCGACAGAAACAGCGGCTGGCGGTTGTGATCGCTGTCCGACATGATGGTCTGTAGCAGGTCCTCGCCCTGATGCTTCGGGGCGATGATCATCTCGGCGAGCCGATAGGCCGTGCCTTTCATGATTCTGTAGAGGTCCGACATTCCTGTTCCTTCGCTTAGGCTTGCGCTTCTTGCATTAGAAGGCAGCGCGGCCTGGATCAAGGTCTTAAGGGCGGTGGTCACCGGTCGAGAACTTTGGTGTGGCATTTCGGTCAGACCATGAGATGCAGGGTGTCAAATTCGCAAGGCAAACTAACTGCTTTGTGCAAAGCCGCGTGGGTTCCCAGGCTCCTCACGGCAAGCCGAGAGAGTTCCAGACTGACGAGGAGAGCAAAGGCCCAAGACGAACTGCTGAAGCGAGCCGTCCTCGCGGTCGAATAGCAGCAAGAAGCCAAACCGGAGTTGATCGGCGAATACCTGGCTGACCTTTGAAAGCTGAGGATTGAAAAGTTCGCCACCCCCCCCCTCATCGATATCAAGGCTCAGGCAGAGAAGACCGTCACTCAGCAACTTGCTGAAGGCAAGCCAGCCGAGAGGAGTTGAAAAGGAAAAACGTCGCGGATCGGTTCGCTCAACGCGAGCAAGAATCGTCGCAGCTCGCATCCTTCGCGCGGCTACTTAGTCTTGAGAAGCTGGCGCCTGATCTTCTGATACGTTGCAGGATCGACGAAGGCATTCACGACATCCAGGACTTCTTTAAGGATCTCCTCCCTTAGTCTCGCTTTGAGCGCCGTCAGCTTATCGTCTTCGCCCAGGAAACGTCCGACCAGCATGCGCGCCTGAGTCTCGACGGTCTCGACGGACTTCGCGGCATCCTGGAGCACCACCGATCGCTGATCTTTGGGCTTACCGTCGTCGACGGCGGTCGCGTCAAGATCGTCCACGATTTTTAACGCGGAGGCGGCACGCCGCCGCAGCCGCCTCGCCGAATTCATCAGTTCAACGACCTGATCGTAGGATGACTTTGTGCTATCGGCGATCGCATTGCCCCGTTCGACCAGGTCGTTGATCTCGCCCACGACCTTCTCGACGTCGAGCTGGCCCTGCTGTGACGCGGAATAGGCTCTGGACGCGAGCGGCTTGCAGACGGACGTGATCAGCTCAGACCGGATGTCGAGCCAATCCTGATTCTCCTCGAAGCCATCTCGGCGCGCATTCGGAATTACGCTCTCGGGATCGATGTAGATCTCGCCTACATAGTACGTGCTGAACCTTCCGTACGATGGCTTAACGCGACTGAACAGATTCTCCGAGATCTCCGTCCCGTCGACTTGTATGTTACGGACCCTCACGCGCAATCCCCGCGTCCGCCAATCGGTCACCGCCGCAGACTCGCCCATCGTACCCACCCAAGCCCAGAAGCGGCTCTTGCTGCCGCTAAAGTATTCTATGGATTCGAGCTCCATTTCTCCCTTGGCGTGCTCGTATGAGTCTCCGTAGTGCTTAAAGATCTGCTCGGCCAATCCATCCGCCTGGACGAACACATCGATCGTCTCTAGTGGCGAACCGAAGTTGGCGCGATATCCGTCCTCGATGGACTTCTTACGATTCCAGTCCGGACGGAAGTCTACCGGTACCGTCTCCGCAAGATAGTCGCGGACTTCGCTTGGGTCCTTGAGGATCTCTGGTGCCTTCGACAAACCCCTAAGGATTACTTCGAAAAAATGCTCATCCTTCTGTGACTCGTCGACGCTCGTCGTCATACGGATGGAACGGGACAACAGGCTCGAAAGCTCCACGTCTCCGCCTTCGTCCGGATTCATGGCTTTCAGGAGGGCCTCACAGTCGAACGTCAGCGTGCTGATCTCGAACTCGCCCGGGAAAGTCGTCCGGAAGATCAGTTCGTCGCAGTAGGCCATTCCCGCCAGGCGTCCTATGCCCCTGAATCCGGCGTCGCGCTGCCGGTCCTTCTTGGAAGCGCCGATCGACGTCAATGTCTTCCAGGCTTGGCTCGCGGAAACTCCGATCCCGTTGTCCCGGATCGTGATGTCGTCCTCGCCCATGGAGATCGTGACTTTCCCACGCTGCGTCAGAAAGCGCGTACGTTGAGCGGCGCGGATCCCATCGAACGAATTCTGCACATACTCGCGCAACGTATGACGAGGTTCGCCATACATACCGAGCGTCAGCGTCTCCAGAACAAAGGCGCCGATATGGGGTATAGGCATGGTCACGGGAGATCCGCCCGCGGGGACGTCTGCATCCTGGTCATTCACGATCGATGTCCCCGTCGTCTTCCGTCGCGCTCAATCCGCCGTCGCTCGTGGTATCGATCGGAACAAGTCCGGTGCCCGGCAGCCACGAGTACTTCTTTTTATCTAACTCATCGGATAGAAGATCGGGCGGAATGAAGTACTGCTCCGCGATCAACATACGGAGTTCCTTGCCCCAAAATCCCTCCGACGCGAACCTTCCAAACAGCTTGCTCAGGTTGCGGTCGCTCGATTCCGATACGGAATCGATCAGCGCCGTCTGATCGCCTACGCGCACCTGCCTGACGATGCGCGGCCCAGACGAACCATCGAGGAATTCGAACTTGAACGGCACTTTCTGCCGGCCGGAGCCAGGCATGTACGGAAGCTGGGCCCCCTTATCTTCGAGAAATCTGCGCAAGCGGACGAAGGCGGATCGGTAGGCGCCGTCGCTCTCGAACGTCACGACTATCGCCCTCAGCTCCTGTCGGGGCCGTTTGAGGAGTTCGGCGTACTTGTCGAAAAACGCCGACGCTGCGATCGCGAGCACGAGCCGATCTAACGATGTCGGGTTCAGCCTGCCCTTCAATCCTTGAACAATTGCGGGAATCCGGTCGGAAACTTCGGCACGTCCCTCCAATGCCAATTCCGCGAGCAGTCGGCCGAATTCGATTGGAGACGCGGTGCCCGCCACCAGTTCGTCCTGCGCGTTCCGGATAGTCTCCTCCTGCTCGCGGGGTAGCGCTTCGGAGTACGCGGCGATGTCGCCCGATATGTCGCTTCCCATGATGTCCCTGAGCGTCGGGTCTTGCTCGGCGACGGCAGTCGGCGGTGCGGGCTGCGCGGCGGCCGAGGCCGCTCGCGCGGCATCCGGCGCTGGCCGGGTCGGCGCTTCCTGCGCCAGGCCCCCTGCGAGTTTGGGCAGAAGATCGGGACGGTGCGTGGCGGCGATCCATGTCGCCACGGAATCCCGCGAGCCCGATCCCCTCGATGCGTAGTCGACGACGGTTGCGAGAAAACCGGGCTGGAGTATATAGATGCGACCGTTGCTCGACGCAGCCGCGAATTCGTGGATCAGAAGCGGATGCGGACGTATCACGTCGAGATCCTGATCGCGGTTGACTTTGCTGCGCCTGTCGTCGACCGCCACCATGCGCGCGGCCGATACCCAGTCGGTTTTGTCGTCGCGCGATATGAAGACGACGTCGACGGGTTCCGCAGGATTCGAGGCCCTCACGTCCCTCTGGATCTCCTCCCAGATAACGACGTCGCCAAACCGGTTTTCGTCCTTGTTGTCGCGAAAGCCCGGAGGGATCCGATGCCCGTACCGGAATTCTCCGACCTCGCCCAGTCTTTCGACGATTGGAGCCAGGTCCGAGTCGAGCACGTGTGCGTTGACGAAATCGATGACTTCCTGGGCGGCAGAGCCGAAGCCGGTATCATCGCCCACCACTTTCGCAAACTCCCTGAATCTCACGAAGGTCTGCTCGACATCGCTGACGAAGGATTGGCGTCCTGCGAACCCCTTGTCGCGACAGACGACCTCGTCGGCCCGCTCGGCTGCCAGTCTAACGAACTCGTCGACCTTCTTCTGGGTCTCGCCAAGCAGCTTTTGCACGTTGGCGATGAGGGTATTCTCGACGATATGGTGATGGAATTCGTGAGCCGACCACACCGGCACCTTCATCGTCCGCCTCTGGCACCAGGTCAGGAATTCCCGTCTCGCCGTGGCACCGAGCCGCACGAGCCATAGCAGTAACGAGGTATCGAGATAGAAGCGGGTTGTAGACGCGTCCACCGCGCCGGCCAATTCGTCCAGATAGGCTCGGTAGTCGCGGACGAAAGGATCGAGCTTCATCCGCGCTCTCCAAACGAAACCGACTTTTGGGTCCGCACAAGCGAAACGACCGCCGAGTCAATTTCGCGGCGATCGCATCCGTCGTCCTTGGATTGAAAATACAACAAACAGCCTCCCTTGCGGGAACTCTAATACGGCTGCCATCAAAACGCGATACCGTCTTTCGGCCAGTTTTGGAGCTATTCGACTAGCTTTCCGATCGCGGCCACGAGCTTTTCCCGTTGTTCGCGGCTCGTCACGAACTTCGCGATGAGCGAGGCGACCTCGGACACGGCGACCGTCGCTGGCCCCCGGCGTGGTGTCAGACTGGACAGCTTCTTCTGTACCTTGGCGAGCCTCGCCAGCGACTTCTTCCGATCCTGCTCGTCCTCGATCTTGCCAGCCTTCGCCGTGGCCCGGACGGCCGCCGCCTTGAGTCGGGAAAGTTCGGCCCGTTCGATACGCGGTTTCTTCTGCTTCAGGCGATCCTCGATCTGCCGGATGAGATTGTCGACCACCTGCAGTGCGGTTCTCGACACGGACGCATTGCGACAGCGCTGGGAGATCTTCGCGGCCACGGGCCCGATCTGCACCAGCACGTTCGAATAATGGTGGTTCGCTTCGAAATTGTCCCGACGGGCGTTCGGGACGATTCGCCGGTCGAGCATATGGATTTCGCCGATCGTCCAAGAGTTGAACCGCGTCTCCTTGTAGGACTCCTCGAACAGATTGGACTCGCCAACCTGAAGGTCGCCGACGCGTGCACGCAGTCCGCGCACTCCGAGATTGGCGGGCAGACTACGGATGTAGTCATGATGGGCCAACCATCCAACGGCGCCGACCTCGCCGTCGACATCCGCCAGCTCGAAGAACTCTATCTCCTTGATGCGTGAGGCCTTGTCGACGGATCCCGCAAGTAGTTCGTCGTGATGCGGTCGAGTGACGGCCTGCCCGTTGACGGTCAGATCAAGACGCGACAACTTCAACCGCTTATGCAGCTCGCTGTCGATCTCGGACGCGAACGAGAACTCGGGTGAAAATGGTACCGGGGCCACTTGCGCGAGATACTCGGCAATCAAGTGCTCGTTCAGCAACAGGTCGCTCCGCAGCCGCGCCACGTCGTTCATGCGGACCTCGAAGAAGGAGGGCTCATCGGAAGCGACGCCTTCAGTGGTGATGGAAACCGCGCTCGCCATCACGGTCCGCAGATCGTCGGGGCCGGAATTGCCGGATATCAACTCCCTGAGCTTTCGGCAGTCCCAGACGACGCGCGAAAGCCGGTCGGCGCCCTTCGCTTTAGTGACAAACTCGATCTGCCGGCAATACGCTAGCCCCGAAAGGCGACCGACTCCGCGGAATCCCCTCGCGTCCGTTCCCCGCTTCCGCGACCCGCCGACCGCCAGCAGCACGTCCGCAGCTTTATCGACGGGTATTCCGCCGCCATCATCGCGAATGGTCACACTGCGAGCGGGGTGATCTATGTCAACCGCGACGCGCCCAGACCGCGCGGCGGTGCCTTTGACCCGGTCGATTGAATCGGCCGAGTTCTGGACGTATTCGCGGTAGATCGAGAGCGGCGATACGTACATGCCGCTGGTAAGGATCTCGATAACGTCCTTCCCGACCCTGACTTCGTCGGGAGACACGACCCGGACCGAAGCCTCCGACTTCGCATTGAGTTTCATGCGGCAACCCCCTTTGACCTGCGACGTGCCATCGGCGTCTTGACCGTCGGCGCGGAAAGTTCCGGCTCTTCGAGGCCAGCGTCCTCGACGATTTCCGCCGCCGAGAGATGGATATCCGGACCGACATCCCTGCGCTCGCGCTGCAAACGACGGACTTCGAGTTCGCGATCGCGCTCCATCGGAACGTAGAACCGCGCCGCTTGGAGCACGGCACCGGTGAGAAAGCTCAAATCGTGCTTGTAGCGGCCCGGCATGCGACCGCACAGAAACTCTATGAGCTCCAACTTCTCGGCGACCGACAACTTGCGCATCACCGCGAGATATTCATCGAGCTCCGCCCTACCCTCGTAGAACTCGAACCATCGGCGATTGAAGATCATGTGATGTGGCCGTAGCAGTATCGCCTCGAACTGATCCGGATTTTCGCCGAAGGCCGCCTTGAAGAATTCCGGCTCGCCGGAGACGACACCCTGCGTCGCCTGCAAAACGATCTGTACGGAACGGAGAAAATACCGGTTCCACTTTTCGCCGACATGCGAACGATCCGGCAGATCGGTCGGTTGATAGCGCATGGGGAACGAATAGATCCGTATCCCGAGTTCTTCGTTCAGGCGCACGTTCAAGTACATCCGCTCAAACAAATCGAGCGGCGTATCGTGGAAATTGTAGAGCATGTAGTTCGACAGATCGTTCATGCCGAACTCGTGCGAATACCGGATTGCCGTCTCGTAGGGCCCCTTCAGTCCGAGATGATCAAACGCGATCCTCAGAGGACTAAGACAGATCGACGACAGCTCCCTCAGGTACATGCGATCCTTGCAGAGGATCCTCGCGTCGACGCCTTGATTGAAATCGACGCGACGCTGCACGCTCCTGTCTCCCCGAGACAGCTTCGCACCCGGCGTGAAGCCGAGATCGCGAATCTCCGCGATGATCTCCTTGAAGCGACTCGACGCCACGACATTGTTGTCCATCAAAAGCAGATCGCGCCGCGGCCCGTAGATGGCATCGACCGCGTTGACAAACTCGGTAAGTGGCGTCGCGTCGCGCTGGGCCCCCTCGAGCTTCGGCACTCCGCAGAAATGGCATTTCCGAATGCAACCGCGCGAAGCATAAGCGAAATAGGCGTCGCGTACTGGATACTCGTATTCGATCTGCTCCAATATCCCGTAATCGGGAACAAGATCCTCGATGGGAGTGCCTGCGGTATCACCCGCATAGAAATCGCCGTCGTACTCGTCCAATCTCAGCGCGATAGCGGGCGGCTTATCGAGGAGACCTTTGATGAACCTGATGCCACGCCAGCGCGGCTCGGACAGGAATCTGGTATGCATAAGCGAGGCCGCGATTCCGCCGACGAAGACCCGCTGGGTTTGACCGTGCACGGCCTCCACCGCAAAATCGATGGCTTCGGCGATCTTGGCATACTCGAACGAGAACAGTGTCGTGATATAGACCCGGTCCCAATGCTTGAGCAGAACGGAACGGTCCGTGCCCTTGACGAACACTACATTGTCCCGCTTGCCGCGGGGACCGTGATACTGGGCAATCTTCATCAGGCCGATGGGCGGGTACTTGTTCTTGTACCCCGGCTCAATCAATAGAATACGTTTGTTCGGCATTGCCACTTTCCCCGTCCCGTACGACACTACACGTGGACGGCCGCAATTGCGATCGCAAAGTTGTGAATTGGGCGGATTATTCCCCGAACCGCTTCCACAGGCCGTTTTACCCATCGCTCCTACGGATGTCACGCATGACAGAGACCGACATGCCGGCGAACGACGAGGCCGCCGCCGACCCCACCAAACTCACGGCCGACCTGGTGAGGCAGGGGGAGCGGACTGTGGACAACCTCAAGCGACTGTTCGCCGTCGTCTTCGCGTTGAGCTTCGGAATAGCCGGCAACGGGGCGTACACGAAGCTGAAGCCCGTGCTGTTGTCGGGAAACTCTCCCCCCGGCTGGCTCTGGGTGCTCAATATCGAGATGATGGCGGTCTTCCTGGTCACGGCGGCCGTCTTCTACCATCAGAGCGTCAAGTTTCTCGATATCCGGTACGCCAAGACTCCCCTGTCCGAGGCACATCCATGGGGGTTCGCGGTGGACTATATCCAACTGGTCCTGACGGCCGCCCCCTTCTTTCTGATGGCGAACTCGCTCGGACACGAGGTGACCAATAAAGTCGGCTACGTCTGGTACTTCGCATCCTATGTCGTCCTACTCGGCTTCGGCCTCGTCCTGCTCGTCATCAGCGAAGTCCGGCACTCCCGTTTCATCCGTCACGGCATCTGGGGAGAGAGAATAGCGCCCGAGGAAATCGAGCGCGAAAGCCTCCTACGCGCCTACTGGATGGTCATGAACGGCACGATCCTCATGATCCTGCTGTTCGGATTCTGGTACTCGTCGAGCCGCACTTGCTCGGCCCATCCGCGATTTGTCGCGGACGCCTGGTTCCTGTACGCGTTCGGAATCGTCGCGCTCATACGGGACTATCTCGATTTCCGATGGGCGTGGCCGTTCCTCTATCCAATCGCCGACCCCGCCTCGCAAGTTCTGGCGCCGCTGACTTGGATGGCAACTCCCCGGCGGCGGTCCCTCTGCATCACCCTCGGGGTCCTGATCGTCCTGCTCGACGGATGGATGCTTTACACCCTGAAACTTTGGGACTTCGCGCACTGGTCCGCCTATTGCTCCTGACGCTTATGCTTCGGGCCAAAGCAGCGCCCGAAGGATATCGGGCTTCTCGAGGGCGGCATCGGCGGGAAGTATTTCCTCGGCATCCTGCTGCACGAACCGAGCGAGCCTGGTCTTCTGCTCCAGACAGAAATCGACGAATTCATCGATTGAGTTTTTGGCAAGAAGCAGCACAATCTCGCATTCGCTGGTCTGCGATATCCGATGGATGCGGTCCTGCGATTGTAGGTAATCCACGAGATTGAACGTTCGGTCGAGATAGATGGCGACATTCGCCTCGGTGAGCGTTAGCCCCTCGCGGGCGGCGGCCGGGTTCGCCACCATGAGTTTGACCTCTGGATCCTCCTTGAACGCGCGCACGGACGTGTCGCGTTCGGCTCCGCTCAACGCGCCGTGCAACGACACGGGACGGTATCCCGCGTAACGGCGTTCGAGAGCGGCGATATTGGCCACGAACGAGGTCCACACGATGACCTTCCGGGCATCCGGCCGCGATAGGACCTCGTCGAGAATGGTATCGAGGGCGACCAGCTTGCACGGCTCCTCGTCGTAGGACGCATCGAGCATCGACGGGTTGGAGGCGAGTTGGGCCAGGCGGACGAGTCTGGCCAGGATGGCTTCCCCCTCCTTGAGCACCTGCTCGCCGTCCATCGACTGCACCCAGATCGCGAGTTCGTTGCGCATCCCGTCGTATAGCTCGAGTTGCCTGCCCGTCATTGATAGACCCAACCGGCTTACCTTCTTCGATGGAAGCGTAACGGCGGTGTCCTTCAGACGTCGCTTCGATATCGCGCCGACGCGCTCGCGCAGGTCCTGCAGCGCGGTGTACCCGTCTCCCTCGCTGCGATATCGATTTCTGAATTCGGCAAGAGTCGAACCCAGCGATTCCCCGTCGTCGAGAAAATAAAACTGGCTCCAGAGGTCGTCCGGCTTGTTGGCTACCGGCGTTCCCGACAGGATATACCTGCGGCGGGCGCTCGCCCTGAGCTGAAGGACGGCTGCTGTGACTTTGGCTTCCGGCGTCTTGATGCGATGGCTTTCGTCAAGGACGAGCGCCATTGGCTTGAAGCGGAGCAAAGCCTTAAGAGATGGCAATTCCGCGCCAACTGCCTCGTAGTTGATGACGTAGAACGCCGCCCGAAGCTTGGCAAACGATGAGCGTCGCTCCTTCCGGCCGGCTCCGAACACGGCCACCGGCAGATCGCTGAACTTGGCGATTTCCTGCGCCCAGTTCGTCTTCAGGCCGTTCGGGCAGACGATAACCGCGCCGGCGACGTCGCCGGCAGCGATCTGGGCGGCGATGGCATCTATCAACTGCTTACTCTTTCCGAGCCCCTGCTCGTCAAACAGCGCGGCCCGTTCGTTGCGACGGAGAAACTCGGTCCCCTCTGCCTGATGCGGAAGCGGAATATTCGTCTCACGCGGCATGGCTACGCTCCTTCAACAGTATCTCCGGGACGTGCAGCCTGATTACGTTCCGCGCCGAGGCGAGACCGGCCGCGCGCAGCGCCGCATCGAGCTTCGGGGCCGCCTCGCGTGGCACCGCGACGTAGAGAGGACACGGCCGGCCGCTTTTCATGCGAACCTTGCCGAAGGTCCGGAGCTGGTCGACGGTCCGGGCCGCCAGGATATCGCCGGCCGACTTGGCTTCCGCGAACGCGATTAGCGAGCCGTCTTCGTCCGCGCCCCAGGCGTCCGGCCGGTGGGCGCCTAGGACGAATGGCATCGGCAGGGTGTTGAACCAGCCGCCGCGCTCGGCTGTGCCATCGAAGCCGGCGACGACGAAACCGTCCTCCGTCATCCGCCGCGCGGCCCACAGTAGCAGGCTCTGGTGCTGCAGGCCCGCCATCACCGTCTCCTGCGTCCGCCCGCCTTGCGCTGCGTCGGTCGCGCCACGACGCGTTCGATGTTGTCGAGCACGTCGGTTACGGTCTGCCGGAGCGCTTCGAGAATTTCCAGTCGTTCCGGGCTATGCTTCGCTTCGACCAGCTCTACGACCGACATCTCGGCCAACCTCGACCGCGCGCGCTCCATCAGGAGATAAATTTCCTGTTCCCGCGGATTGCGCTCGGAGAGATATTCCTCGGCGGCGTCGAAGCCGTCGACCTCGAGCAAACGGACGGCTTCCTTAGCGTCGAGGATCTTCGGGAGCTTGCGGACCTTCATGCCCGTGTCCAGCCGGCCATCGCGCACCCAGCCCGCGAAACGCTCCGGCAGATCGGGCATGCCTTCGCGGTGGCGCTGGATGCGTCCGTTCTTGGCGAATTCCAAAAAGTACGAATACTTGCTGCGGTGTTCGGCGTCGGTCGGATCCTGGGTGATGGGAAAATACAGCCGGTCCATCATGTTGGCAGCCTCGATGTGTTGACGCACGTCGTTCGCCGTCATGCGATAGCGTTCAGCGACCTCAGCCTCGATAAGACCGCTCGCCACGAGGGCGCGCATCTGCAGCGCCTTCTCGTATGGTGCCCAGCCGCGCACCGAGCCAAGGTGTATCTCGTTCAGCAGATCCTGCACGACGTGTTCGGGCGTCCCTTCCGGGATGATCCACGCCGGCATGGTGCCGAATGCGGGGTTGTCGGGTTGCTCCTCCTTGGCCGCCCGCAGCGCGACCACCCGCCGATTCCCTTCCGCGACGCTGCGGTCGTGGCGCAGATAGATGGGCTCCTGCACTCCGCCCGAGAGGATGATCGAGCGCTTCAAGGATTCGGTGTCTTCCTGGCTTGTGAGCAGCAGCGTGCAGGCGGCGTCGTCGGCCTCTGCGTCCCCAAGCTGGCGCATCGAGAAGCCGACGCGCGGGTTCGTCGGATCGAGCACGACGTCGTCAGGATCGATCTCGACGAGCTCGAGTTCGACCTTGTTTCGCTGGATATTCCGTACGTATTTCGCCATCACGTCCTCCGATCAGATTCCGCAAAGATCCACGAACCGCTCGAGGGCCTCGCTGAGCCCACGCACGATGGTCCGCGCGCTTTCGTTGTCGTCTTTCCGCACCCGCTGGATGTCGTCCAACCGCGCGTCCTCGAGCGCCTGCGTCATGTCCAGCATCATCTTGAAGAGGGGCGAAGTGAGCTCTGGACGATCCTGTTTGAGGATCTTCAGGGCCGCCTCGCGACCCTGCCGTCCGAACGCTGCTAGGGCCCGGGGATTGGAGACGATATCCTTGAGCTCGCGCACGTGCTGCCCCTGGGAGATCTTCTCGGTGCCGACCCACTGCACGAAATCGTCCAGCGACTCGGGCGACCGCGTGATCCAGTCGCGGAGCTCCGGCTTGTTGAACAGCTCAAGAAAGTAGCTGAACTTCCTGACCGCGCCTGGTCCGGGAAAGGCAACCAAATACTTGTTCTTCATCGCCTCGAAGGCGCGGACGTTGTGATTGACCGACGTCTTCGAGGTCTTGAGGAGTTTAGCGATCTCCTCCTGGACCATACCAAACTGCATAAACAGCTGATGGATGTGCCCGGCCTTTTCGAAGGCCGACCATTTGTTCTTGCCGCCAACGTGAAGCTCGCCTAGCAGGATGGCGATCTGCCGGTCGGATACGTCGTCGGGCAGCACGCGCGCGGGTATCGTCCGCCAGGTCGGGTCCTCGGGAAAGTTCTCCCTCAGCTTCCTGTACACAACGGTGCGGCAATTGCCCTCCGCCACCACCAGATTACTGCGTACGATGATGCGTTCGATCAATCCACGGTTCGAAAGGACCGAACGGTAGAGATCGTGTACGTCCGAGTCGGACCAGAGAATATCGCGCAGCGCCGCCTGCATCGCTTCGCCATCTCCATGATGGCTGGCAGCGATGGTGTTCGCGACGCGAGGATTGGTCGGGTCCAACAGGACGTCGTCCAAGGGAATATCCTGTCCTCGGACCTGAACCTTCATCTTGTCGAGCGTGATCTCCTCGACCTGCTCGACCACGACCTTCTGTGCGGCTTCCGCCTTGCGGTTATGCCTTGCCATTGTTGTTGTTCCTGGCAATGCCGACGACATCCGCGACCGTGTCGATGGCGTCCCGGAGCTCCTTCACGACCTTGCGTGCTGCCGCCGATTTTTTCAGCAACGCGATGTCCGACTGCCCCATCTTGCCGAGGGTCGCCGTCAGGGCTTGCACCTGCCGCAACAACTTCGAGCCTGCGACTGGATCGTCGTCCGCCAGAGCTCTACTTGCGGCCTTGAATCCCGACTTCTTAAGCTCTGCTTTGGCCTTGCGATTGGAGATGACCTCGTCGAGTTTGCGGACCTCGGCTCCCTTGATCTTGTCTTCCGCGATTAGTTTCGCCACGACCTTGCGGGTGGAAGCATTCTTGCGGTGTTCGGCATTTTTCTTGGTTTTGATGAACTCGAGCGCGTGGCTCCACTTCGACTCGAGGATATCCGTGCCGTTGCCGTTCTTTGCGTGGGGAAGAACCTCGTTGACCAAATAGTCGAAGGCATCGAGGTACTGCTGGACTTCGAGCTCGCTCATTCTCGCTTCATCGGCGATCTGGGTGATCGAGGCGCCATGGTCCTTGACCATCGTGTAAATGTGCTCGGCTTGAGCGTAGGCCCGCCATCGCGTCTTGCCGCCGATGTGATATCCAGCCATCAGCAGCGCGAGTGTCTTGGCGTCGATGTTGCGCGGCAGGCGCATCACCGGGACCGTCTGCCACCTCTTGTCCTGCTTGGCTCCCCCATGGAGCGTTGCGACAGCGGTCGTCCGGTTGTTGCCCTCTATGACGAGGCCGTCATGGGTGGTGACGATGGGGTCGTGCAGACCGTTAGCCTTGCGTATAGCCTTCTGGATCTTATCATAGCCCGGTTGGGCCTTGATCAGCTCCATGAGTGATTTCTGATCTTTCTTTCCGCCGGTATGCTTGAGCAAGAACCGAATGCGGGGATTCTCGGGATTCAGGCGGAGAGCTTCGATGCCCACCGTTTCGTAGATGACATCGGCCGGTGTACCAGCGAGCATGAGACGCGCCATGGCGAGGCTCCAGTATTAAAAAAAAATTCGATACCAGCCCATACTAGCGAGACTGAGCTAGAATACAAGCACCGATTTTGGAGTGCTATAATACCTTCTGGAGTCAATTTTTCCACGAGAGCGCACCCGGAAAGCCGGCGCCTGAAGATGGACTGTCCTAAAGGCCGCGCCCCTTCTTCATCTCCTGGTCAGCCCGCAATTCCTCCGCCCGTCGATTGAACCTCAGCCTTCCATATGGGCTCGGACAACACGACGCGGACGATTGGAATGGCTCGCATACGGCTGCTCACTGCCCTCAAGATCAGACAGACTCTCAAACCGGGAATGTATGCCGATGGGCTTGGGCTCTACCTCAAGGTCCGCGACGGCAACGCCAAGAGCTGGATTTTCCGGTATCGCACCGGCGGCAAGCTGCGCGATATGGGCCTTGGCCCGTTTCATACCGTGTCACTCGCTGAAGCACGCGAGAAGGCAGAGGGCTGCCGGGCGATGCGGTTCAACGGTCTCGATCCGCTGGAAGAGCGCCACAAGCAACAGCAAGCCAGGAGACATCGAGGCGGCTGAAACCATCACCTTCGTGAAGTGCGCCGAGAGCGACATCGATGCCCACAAGGACGGCTGGCGTCCACGTAGACTTCGCCCTTGAGCGCACTCGTAGTCCAGAGCCTTGCCCCTATTTCGACATCCCATTGCAGCTGCGTGTAGGGATCTGTCTGCACTTGACGCCAAAGATGCTCTCCGATCGCGGCAGCGTGTTGCGCGATATCGTTGGCAGTCAATGGGCGCTGTCCACTCCGCAAATTAGACCAGCGCTCTTCGAACTCCGCCAGCTTCAATGCATGCAGCCGCTTCGCCTCGTTGGGATCTCGCGTGCCCAAACTGAAGCGTTCCTCGCGCTTCCCGATCAGGTTGCGGAGATCATCCGGAACACGTTTCCGGAACCAGTAGTAGCCGCTGTTGGGATGCTTCCAGGGACGAGTCATCGAAAGAGTCACGTGTACCACCCGTGTGTACCAATCCGGGCGGCAAAAGCCTATGACAATCAATGGCCTGTTGATTTTATTAGGCTTCTGTGTGTGCTGGCGGAGAGGGAGGGATTCCCGTTTAGGTCGCAATATTCTTCGTCTTTAATCAGCGACTTAGTGTGGCGACCCGCTCACCCCCGAGCACCATCTAGAGCAGCTATCATCGCGGCTGCCTGTGCGAATTTTTCGAACGCGCCTCTCACGACGATTCCGCAAACGCAGATCTTATGAGAGCACGTAGAAAGAATAAGGGCATAGTCGAGATCCGCAGACATCCGACCTGCGGTTTAGGAAACCTTTTCTCGCTAAATAATGTCAACAGCTTAGGCACGTCGTGTTGCAAATTTGTTGCGTCGACCCGGCACTTGGCGTGCCTTGAACCCAGCTTAGACCGAGCGCCCTCGCGCTTCTCCCGCCATCGCGCTCTCAAAGAGCCGAGTGGATCCGGATGATGTGAGATTGGTAATCGAGGCCGCGACATGCTAGTTCTGATGATGGAGTCAGCCCGGTGCTCCACCGCCAAAATCCGGCGGTTCGTGAAAAGCTCGAGTCCAACAACTCTCCTGAGCCAACCGGCGAACATTGTGTACCGATTACGTGTACCGCTCGCAATACCGATCGTGCGGCGATCGACCATCCCCGGGCCTAAGGTCATCGCTATCGCACCGTTAGGCTCATCTGACGTCGTACGTCGGTTTTTGGGTAAGGCGGACCAACACGGAGCCCTCAACGTCGGCCCAGGGCCAAGACCCACCGCCGCGGTCAGGCTGCGCCGCGTGCAGCACTACCGATCGGATAAGCAGGGAAGTCCGTGTAACCCACCTCGCCGCGTCAGGTGTAATAAGTTGATCGGTCCGCTTCGGCTAACGGCCAGCCGTGCTTCAGACGCTCAGCAAGGTCTGGGTTTGCGATATAAGGTCTGACAAACTGGAGTTCATCTGGCTGGAAAATGTGGACGAGGCCGTCGCCAACGCGTTGGCCCCTAAGAGTTGATCGGCCGGCCTCACTCGACCCGGTCTGCCGCCGCGGCGGCCGATCAATATTCCTGATCGTCAGGGGATGTTTCACTCGACATGCCGAGCGGCAAAACCAGCATTTTTTCGAGTGAAACATCGCCCCGACATCCATGACCGTTCACTCTACGAAAACCGGCTTCTACCCTTGCTGATAGGGTTTGTGTGAGTTCCTTATCCGGTGCTCGTCGCTCGTCACATGTAACTCGCTTCGTGACGCGAGGGCGGGCGCGCGCCGTCGGCAGTGGCCGGCACAGGCCGATATCGTCAGATCGACTACCGCAGTGCCCGGAATCCGGCACGAACTTCTTGCGAGAACAGTTGCGGCTGTTCCCAGGCGGCATAGTGCCCGCCCTTCTCCACATTGTTAAAGTAGATGAGCTTGTGATAGGCGCGTTCGGTCCAGCTCCGTGGTGCCTGGTAATTTTCGTCAGGGAAAACGCTCACCGCAGCCGGAATGTCGACGTCGGCGGCGTTGTACAAGTTGAGCTTGTTTTCCCAATAGATGCGCCCCGACGAAACTCCTGTGTTCGTCAGCCAGTAGAGCGTGACGTCGTCGAGAACGTCGTCGCGCGTTAGATCTCCTGCAAGGTGTCCGCTGATCGTGCGCCCGAGTATGGCTGACGTGACCGCCCCCGCCGGCTGCGCAACGCCGTCGCCATGGTCAATCATCCAGGCGGCAAGCCCAACGGGTGAATCCGCGATTCCATATAGCGTTTGCGGGCGCGTCGCCATGAAGGACGCGTAGGCCCGTTTTTTCGCGAACAGCTCGCTCAGTTGCCGGTACGCGCGCTTTTCCTCGGCCGAGAGATCCGCTGGCGCGGGGTCGCCGAGCTTGAGCGCCTTTGCGATGTCGGGCGGAATCGTGCCCGGCAGATTGACGTGAATGCCGAGCAATTCCGGATGCCCCTGCTTGGCCATCAAATGCGAGATCGGCGAACCCAAGTCGCCGCCTTGGGCCACGAACTTCGTGTATCCCAGACGTTTCATTAGCACGACCCAGGCACGCACGATGCGATCCGGTCCCCAGCCGGGCGCTGTGGGCTTGCCCGAAAAGCCGTAGCCCGGTATCGAGGGGAGCACGAGATGGAAGGCATCCGAGGCGCTTGCGCCGTGTGCCGTTGGATTGGTCAGAGGATCGATGATCTTGAGCTGCTCGATGATCGAGCCCGGCCATCCGTGCGTGACAATGAGCGGCAGCGCACCTTCATGCTTCGAGCGAACATGAATGAAATGAATGTCCAGCCCATCGATCTCCGTGATGAACTGCGGCAGTGCGTTCAGTCTCGCCTCGATCCTTCGCCAGTCGTAATCGGTTGCCCAGTAGCGCGCGAGCGCTTGCATCATCGCAAGCGGCACACCCTGTGAATCGTCTGCGACGGTTTCCCGATCGGGCCACCTCGTTGCGTTGATGCGCTGACGAAGATCGACCAGCGCCGCTTCCGGAATGTCGATGCGGAAGCGGCGGACCGCGTTGTCCGAAATGCCCGCGGCGCGCGCGGGACTGACGATACTGCTGGAAGCGGAACTGATAAGCCCGAGCGCACCGCCGGCAGCCGCAAGCTGTAGAAAGCTGCGGCGGGTGCGTGGCGACGAATTCGTAGACATGACAATCTCCTGTACTTTGCTCAAGGCGCCGCCTGAAGTGACGGGGCTCCCGTCGCAGATACGTCCGTCCATGCATGTGAGTAGGCTGGCGTCTGAGAACGACCCTTTCATTGATGGGAGGCTTGTACGTTGGAGGGCCAAAACCGTTCTGGCAGGCCGTGCGCCTCAGATGGAAGTTGGAGAAGTGAGGTAAGCGAAAGCCAAATGCCTAGGTATTCTTGTAGCCAAATCGCTTTCTCAATCGCGGGACTGCAAAATCAAGGAAAGCGCGCAGCTTTAGCGGAACCTGCCGTTGGCCGGGATAGATAATGCTAACTGGCAGCGGTGACGGCTCGTACGCCTCCAGCAGAGTCACGAGTGAACGCGATTGCAGCAGATCCTCGATGAGGTACGACAAGACACGGGAAATTCCGGCTCCCGCCACCGCGGCGGCAACCTCCGCCTCACCCTGATTCACAATGAGACGGGACGGCACACGAATCGTCTGCGTTATCCTGTCGATAACAAGCGGCCAACTGTGTGAAGCAGTCGCAGGACCCTCGTGAACGATACAGTCGTGCTTATCCAGATCCTCCGGCGTTTTCGGCACACCTCGTTTCTTCAGGTAGGCGGGACTGGCGCAGAGGATTTGTCGGGTTAGCCCGACGCGCGTCGCAATCAAGCTGCTGTCGGGTAGTTCGCCCACGCGAACCGCGACATCGACGTGTTCCTCGAGAAGGTTCACCATTCGATCGGTCAACTGCAGGCGCATCCGGATGTCCGGAAAAGTGCGCTGAAATTCCATGACGATGGGTAGAACGTGTGTTCGGCCCAGCACCGCGGGCAAGCTGATCGCCAGTTCCCCCTGAGGCGCGCGATATTCACCGGACGCCTCGCGCTCAATTTCCGTGATCTCTTCGATGATCCGTCGGCAGGACGCGACGTAGCT
>Ga0081540_1000277_pt1 | contig 53307 bp, 56 predicted proteins | sample TabmetS2T1R1_FD_71024 | JGI IMG/M metagenome (GOLD analysis project Ga0081540, IMG submission 71024) | Tabebuia heterophylla rhizosphere microbial communities from the University of Puerto Rico - S2T1R1 | ecosystem: Host-associated > Plants > Roots > Rhizosphere ...
AGGCTCCCGTCACCAGTACCGCTCGCTGCGCCACCGCGCCCCCTCAGGGCCTAGGTATAACTGTGCTCCGCGTCCGGGTAACGCCCGCCCGACACGTCGTCGGTGAACCGGCGCGTGGCGTCGAGCAGGGTCTCACGCAAGCTGGCGTACCGCTTCACGAAGCGGGGCAGCCGCCCGGTGGTCAAACCGGCCATATCCTGCCAGACCAGGATCTGCGCGTCACAGTACGGACCGGCGCCGATGCCGACCGTCGGGATCCGCAGCGCCGCCGAGACCCTCCGCCCGAGATCGGCGGGGACCGACTCGAGCACCACGGCGAACGCGCCGGCGTCCTGGAGCGCACGGGCGTCCGCGAGTAGCTGATCGCCGGCGGCGCCGCGGCCCTGGACCCGCCGCACGCCGCCGAGCGTGTTGACGCTCTGCGGGGTCAGCCCGAGGTGTCCCATCACCGGGATGCCGGCCGCCGTCATCGTCCGGACCTGGGGGAGTACGCGATGCCCGCCCTCGAGCTTGACGGCCTGCGCCCCGCCTTCCTTCAGGTGCCTGACCGCGTTCCGCAGCGCGACCTCGGGACCGGCCTCGTAGCTGCCGAACGGCAGGTCGGCGACCACGAGCGCGGTCTGCGTCCCGCGCACCACCGCCTGCACCATCGGGATGAGCTGACCCATCGTCATCGGCACGGTGGTGTGGAAGCCGAGGACGATCTCGGCGCTGGTGTCGCCGACGAGCAGCGCGCGGACCCCCGCTTGCTCGAAGACGCCCGCGGTCAGGGTGTCGTAGCTGGTGAGCATCGACCAGCGCTCGCCGCGATCGGTCGCGGCCTGCAGGTCGGTGACGGTGATCCGCCGGTCGGCGGGCCACGCTGCCGGTTCGGGCATGGCAGAACTCCTTCCGGTCGCCACCGGAGATGGTTGGCGCCGACGTCTAGTCTTCCTTGTTCTCCTCGCTCAGCGACAGGAGCTTGGTCGCGGTGGCCCAGTTCCTGGCCGTGGCGGCCAGGCCCGCCCGGGACTTCTTCGGCGGCGCGAGGATCTTCAGCACGTTCTGCGCCAGCTCGCTCGTGCCGAAGCCGTCCGGCGTGTGCAGGAACAGCGCCTGGCCCGCCGATGGCCCAGCCAGTTGCACCGTGTCCCGGCTGCCCTTGGCCGCGGCGGCGCTCTCGGCCGCCGAGATCCGGTCGAGCAGGGTCTCGGGCGGCGAGCCGTTCAGGAACACCACGTGCACCATCCTGGGATTCGGCTCGTCCGGATACGGGTTAGCGGCCAGCACCCGGGCGAGCTCGTCCCGGCTCAAGACCACCACCGATGACCAGATCCCGAACCTGTCCTCGATGGCCGACTCCAGCGCCGCGGCCAGCTTCGCGGTGTCGTCTTCCGCCGTGCTGAACAGCACGTTGCCGCTCTGGATGTAGGTACTCACCCCGGTATGCCCGAGCGAGGTCACGACCTCGCGCAGGTCCGCCATCGGGACCTTGTTCCGGCCGCCGACGTTGATGCCGCGTAGCAGGGCGACGTGTGATGCCATGGCGCCATTCTCTCCCGGTCGGCTGTTTCGCGCCCCGTGACCCCTTTGGTAGCAGCGAGCTAACTGGCACAATGCCGTTTCGTGCGTGGCGTGCGAAGAGGCCCGTTCCACGATCTGCCCCCCGAAGTGGCGATCCTTTCCGCGGTAGCGTTCACGGTCGCACTCGGGTTCGGGATCGTCGCCCCTGCCATCCCTGCCTTCGCCCGCCAGTTCGGTGTGAGCGTGGCCGCGGCCGCCAGCGTGATCAGCGTGTTCGCCCTGATGAGGGTGGTTGGAGCGCTGCCCTCGGGCCGCCTGGTGGACCGGTTCGGCGAGCCGGGCGTGATGGCCGCGGGAATCGCGGTGGTCGCGGCGAGCAGCATCCTGGCCGGGTTCTCCCAGTCCTTCGTCGAGCTCATGGTGCTGCGCGGCAGCGGCGGGGTGGGTTCGGCGATGTTCAGCATCAGCGCCCAGGCCCTGCTCCTCGGCACCGTGCCCCCCGGCCAGCGCGGCCGGGCCAGCGGCCTGTTCAGCGGCGGCTTCCTGCTCGGCGGGATCAGCGGCCCCGCGGTGGGCGGCCTGGTGGCGGCGTGGTCGCTGAGGGCGCCGTTCTTCATCTACGGCGGCCTGCTCGTCGTGCCCGCGATCCTGGCGGCGGTCGTGCTGCGCCGGGTGCCGAACCGGCGTCAGGCCAGCCAGCGCGCGTCGGCCGGCTCGCTGGCCACGCTGGCCCGCGCCGTTCGGAACCGCACCTGGCGGGCTGCCGCGTCGGCCAACCTGGCCGACGGCTTCGCCGCGCTCGGCGTGCGCGGCGCCCTGGTCCCGCTGTTCGTCCATGAGGTCCTGCACCGCTCGGCGGTCTGGACGGGGATCGGTTTCCTCTTGTTCGCCGTGATGAACGGCGCCGCGCTGCTGCCCGGCGGGCGGGTGGCCGACACCCTCGGCCGGCGCCCGGTCGTCATCGCCGGCTGTGTCGTCTCGGCCGTCGGCATGGTGATGCTGGCCCTGCTGCCCGGCCCGTGGGCTTACCTGGCCGCGCTGGCTGTGGCAGGTTTCGGCTCCGGCCTGCTGGACGTGGCCCCGGCCGCGATGATCGGGGACATCATCGACCGTGACGGCGGGACCGTGGTCGCCTCCTACCAGATGGCGGGCGACGTGGGATCGGTGGTCGGCCCGGTGGCGGGGGGCTTCCTGGTCGACTCGGCCTCCTACGGCGCGGCCTTCGGGCTGGCCGCCGCCGTGCTGGGCGGTGCCGCCGTCCTCGGCTGCGCTGCCCCGGAGACCAGGCCGGGCGAGCCGGCTATGCCCCACGCCGTCACCGGACCCGAGTCCCGGGTCCGCTGACCCGGGCGAGACCCCGACACGTGACCTGCGCGCGGCCGGTCACGCTCACCGGGCGCGCTCGTCCGCGGCTACACGACGGCATGACGCTATGGTTGTCCGGTGGCGTCATGGGCCGACCGCGCTATCTGGTGGCACGTTTACCCGCTCGGCTTCACCGGTGCGGAGAAGGTGCAACTGGCGGAGGAGGAGCCCGTCCAGCACCGGTTGCGGCAGCTGGAGGGCTGGCTGGACTATGCGGTCGAACTCGGGTGTTCGGGCCTCCTGCTCGGCCCGGTCTTCGCCGCCGAGACCCACGGCTACGACACCATCAGCCATTTCCGGATCGATCCCCGGCTGGGCGATCAGAACGACTTCGACCAGCTGATCGCCGAGGCCGGCCGTCGTGGCCTGCGTGTCGTCCTGGACGGGGTGTTCAACCATGTCGGCCGCTCGTTCCCCGCGTTCCAGGCCGCGCTGGCCGGCGGCCCCGATTCGCCCGCCGCCCGGTGGTTCCGGTACGACCCCGCGGCCGGCGAGTACGCCACGTTCGAGGGCCATCACCAGCTCGTCGTCCTGAATCACGAGGAGCCCGAGGTTCTCGACTACGTCGCGCAGGTCATGACCTACTGGCTGGACCGGGGCGCGGCGGGATGGCGGCTCGACGCCGCGTACGCCGTGCCGGCCAGCTTCTGGGCCAAGGTGCTGCCGGTCGTCAGGGACGCCCACCCGGACGCGTGGTTCCTCGGCGAGATGATCCGCGGCGACTACGCGGCCTACGCGGCCGACAGCGGCCTGGACTCGATCACCCAGTACGAGCTGTGGAAGGCGATCTGGAGCTCGCTCAACGACCCGAACTTCTACGAACTGGCCTGGACGCTCGACCGGCACAACGATGTGCTCGATGCGGTGATGCCGCAGACGTTCGTCGGGAACCACGACGTGACCCGGCTGGCCAGCCGGCTCACCGACGAGCGTCACTTCGGCCACGCGCTGGCCGTGCTGCTCACCGTCGGCGGGATACCCAGCATCTACTACGGCGACGAACAGGCATTCCGCGGTGTTAAAGAGGACCGGGCCGGCGGCGACGACGAGATCCGCCCGGCCTTCCCGGCCTTCCCGGCCGAACTCCCGCCGGACGGCTGGTGGGCCTACCGGCTGCACCAGCGCCTGACCGGCGTCCGCCGCCGCCACCCGTGGCTGGCCCGGGCGCGGACCACCGTGGAGCACCTGGCCAACGAGACGATCGCCATCCGGGCCGCCGCGGACGACGCCGGGATCCTCCTGCTGCTGAACGCGGGTGACACCCCGTTCCGGTTCCCAGTGGAGATGACCGGGCTGACCGTGGCGGAGACCTCAGATCCGGAGGCCCGGTCCGGCGACCCCGCCCTGGTGCCCGGGCACGGCTGGACCATCCTGGGCTCATGAGCGTTCCCGCGCCGGCCTGGGTGGTGGCCGGGCCACCCGGAGCCGGGAAGAGCACGGTCGCGGACCTGCTCCTGGCCGCCCTCGAGCCGACCCCGGCACTGCTGGACAAGGACACCATGTATTCCTCGTTCGTGGCCGCCGTGCTCGCCTCGGCCGGGCGGCCGCACGGCGAGCGCGAGGGGCCGTGGTACGACGAGCACGTCAAGGTGCACGAGTACGCCGGGATGGCGGCCACCGCCCGCGAGATCCGGGCGCACGGCTGCCCGGTCCTGCTGTCCGGCCCGTTCACCGGGCAGATTCACGACGGTGAGCGATGGCGTTCCTGGGTGACCGAACTCGGCGGCGGGACCGTCTACCTGGTCTGGGTCAAGTCGGACGAGGCCACCCTGCTCCGCCGGCTCACCGCCCGCGGACTGGACCGCGACGCGGCCAAGCTGGCCGAGTTCGAGCGGTTCTGGGCCAGCATGCGAGTCGGCGCCGAGCCGGCCGCCCCGCACCTCACCGTGGACAACCGCCTGACCGCCGCGATACCGCTGGCCGAGCAGGTCGCCTTCCTGATCAAAAACCCCGGTGGAACCCCATCAAGCTAAACGGCGGGTCTAGCCCATCGGGTAACGGTGGAAGGCGACCGCGTACTCGCACCCGGCGCCCAGCCCGACGTAGCCCGCCATGTTCTTGAGGAACTCGTCGGGGTCGAACTCGCGGCCCAGGCCCTCGATGTAGGCCTGGTGCTCGCGGAGCGACGCGACGCCCGCCTCGATCGTGTCGGTGACGTCGACGAAGTGCGTCGGTGCGCCCGTCCCGGCCACGTAGGCGTCTCTGATGTCGGGGGCCCGCGGTCCCGCGTCGGGGAAGACCCACTCGTTGGCGGCGTCCCGGCAGGCGTCCAGCGTGGCGAGCCCGACGGCCCGGTGGTCGGCGTGGTTGACCGGGCCCTCCTCGCCCCAGGTGAGGTCGAAGCTCTGTCCGATGACGACCTGGGGCTGCAGCCTGCGGAGCGCGGCCGCTAGGTCACGCCGCAGCGCGAGCCCGTACTCCACCAGCCCGTCCTGGTAGTCGAGGAACTCCACGTCGGTCACGCCCACGACCGCAGCGCTGCGCCGCTCTTCCTCCATCCGCAGCGGGGCGACCTGGCCGGGATCCATTCCGGCGATGCCGGCCTCGCCTTTGGTCACGAGCAGATACGACACCTGCTTGCCCTGCCGGGTCCACCGGGCCACGACGGATGCGACGCCGTACTCCAGGTCGTCTGGGTGAGCCACCACGGCCACGGCCCTGTCCCAGTCCTCCGGCATCGGCTTCATCCGCGCTACCCCTCTCTTCCCCTCGGTGTTAGCCCAACACTGTCATACTGCGGCGCTCCGCCGCCCGGCGGCGCTCAGGCCGGGCAGGTCCACTCTTCCGGGCTGCGGACCGGGCCGCGGACCGGGCCGGAGCCCGCCGCGTCCGGCGCCGGGAAGTGCTCCTTGAGCGTGAACGCGTACGGCGTGGGGCCGAACTCCCGCAGGTGGATCACCCGCTCCTCGGCCTCGTCGGTCGTCGGGGTGTGACCGCGCGGTATCCACCACAGCGCGGTCTGCGCCTGCTCCATCCGCTCGAACCACTCGCGGCGGCGCCGCAGGACCTGCCGGTGCGTATCCGAGTAGACGTAGGCGGCGAGCGTCTCGACCGATTCCCAGACCGACATGTTGACCAGGACGCCGGCGCTCCCCGCCCGGTCCCACCCGAACGCGTGCACCGCGGTCGCGTTGCCGTCCTCGGTCTGCAGCCGCCAGACGAATCCGGGGGCAGCGTCCGCGACCGCGTTTACCGGATCGAGGGCCGCCACGAAGTCCGCGAGCCGCGGGCTGTCCAGCGGCTCGCGCATCCGGGCGATGTTCACTTGCGCCAGTAGGTAGTCCACGCCGTCATGGTGCCAGTCGCCAGAACCACGGGCAACGGCTTGAACTAATGAGCGGCCAGTTACGTCATAATGAGTAGCAAGAGCGCAGTTGTACCCCGGACTGCCCAGAGGCCACCCATCGACCCCACGGGAGGGAATCCTTGGCTCGCGCGCCTCTACGGGCCGGCGATCCTGCGCGGATCGGCCACTACCGGCTGACGGCCAGGCTGGGCTCCGGTGGCATGGGCGTGGTGTACCTGGGCATCGGCTGGGACGGCAGCCAGGTGGCGGTCAAGGTACTCCGCCCGGAACTGGCCGACGACCAGGAATTCCGGAGCCGTTTCCGCCGCGAGGTATCCGCGCTGATGCGGGTCAAGGGCGTGTGCACGGTCCGGGTGATCGAGGCCGACACCGAGTCGGCGCAGCCGTTCATGATCACCGAGTACGCCGAGGGCCCGTCGCTGGCCGAGTACATCGACAGCTACGGGCTGATCGGGCCCGACATGCTCTACGGCCTGGCCACCGGGCTAGCCGAGGCGCTCACCGTAATCCACGCGGCCGGCATCGTGCACCGCGACTTCAAGCCCTCCAACGTCATCCTGACCGACGCCGGGCCGAAGGTCATCGACTTCGGCATCGCCCAGGCGCTGGACGCCACGTCCCTGACCAGGACCGGCATGATGGTCGGCTCGGCCGGTTTCATGGCGCCGGAGCAGATCAGCGGGCGGCCAGGACCGCCGACCGACATCTTCGTCTGGGGCGTGACGGTCGCGTACGCGGCCACCGGCCAGCCGCCGTTCGGCACCGGGGACACCCACGCGGTCCTGTACCGGGTCATGCACGGCGACCCGGACATCAGCGGTGTTCCGGATCCGCTGCGGTCGCTGGTCGCGGCCGCATTGACCAAGGACCCGGACCAGCGGCCCACGGCCCGGCAGCTTCTCGACCAGCTCACCGGCATCTCGATGGCGCCAACGGCGCCGTCCCCGCGTGTCCAGGAGTCGCCCACCCAGACCGTCCTGGCGAAGACCTGGCGGCAGACCAGGCCGGGTCCCAGCGGTCCCCGGCCGGCCGGCGAGGCCTCAAGGTCGAATGGCTCGCTGCTCCTCGAGCCCGCCCAGCCTCCGGGCGCCCAGCCTCCGGGCGCGCAGCCTCCGGGCATCCCGCCTCCAGGCACCACCCCGTCCACTCACCCAGGGGCGGCCGAGGACAGCCCGGGCCGGTTCAGCAGGCGGACCGCCGCGATAGGCACCGCGGCCCTGGCCGCCGCGGCGGTCGCGGCCGCCGTGGTCTTCGCCATCCTGCCCGGGCACACGCCGAAGCAAGGCCCGGCCGCCAACGAGGGAGGCCCGGGAACGGCGACCCCGGCCGCGCCGAACACCCTGCCGACCTATCCTGGGCAGCTGGCGCGCGGCGTCTTCCAGCGGATCGACCGCATCGTCGCCTCGGGGAGCACGATGGTGACGACCGGCTCGCAGAAGACCGGCGATGCCGTCCGCCAGCAGTTCTTCGTGTCGACCGACGCCGGGCGCACCTGGCGGCTGGCCCCGGTTCAGCTGCCTGACGGCGGCCAGCCTCCGCTGGGGCACGAGGCCGTGAGGATCGCGGGCGGCCAGCACGGCTGGATGGCGTTCGGCGACGACGCCATCTGGACCAGCCAGGAAGGGCAGACCTGGACGCTGGCGGGAACCCGCGGAATCACCCCGCGGCACTCCAGCGACACGATCAACGTGGTCACCAACACGCCGGACGGCTTCCTGGCGGCCGGCTACGAGACGACCAGCGCCGGGAGCCAGGCGGTGACCTGGACCTCGCGGGACGGCGTGACCTGGCAGCGGCTGACAGCCGCGCAGCTGGGGCTGCAGGAGCCCGGGGGAACCACCCCGCAGGGCATCGACTTCGCCGTCACGCACGACACCGCCACGGTGATCACCAACCGCGGAGCCGGCGTATGGCTGAGCACCGACGGCGGGGCGCACTGGATACCGGTGACGATCCCCGTCGACCACGGCGCCCAGAACGCCATCAGCGGCGTGTCGTTCGACGAGGCCGGGCTCATCGCGGTCCGGCCCGGCCGTACCGCGAGCGGTGCTAGCGACGGGGTCGCCTACTTCTCCCAGGACGGCCAGACCTGGCGGTACGCCGGCACGATCGCCGCGGACGGCGGCTGGAGCCCGGACGTGGTCAAGGGCAGCGACTTCGGCTTCGCGGTGGCCGGCCACACCAGGGACCAGTACGTGGCCTACACCAGCACCGGCACCGGCACGAGATGGCGGCCCGCCGGCTCGCTCGGCAGCACGTCCAGCGGTCCGGGCTTCACCCCGGCGGCCGGACCTGGCGGCAGCGTCATCGCGGCGGGTGGCACCAACGCCACCCGCACCAGCCAGCAGGGCCTGCTCATCGAGGCCGATACCGAGGGCCACCAGGAGCCCGTCTCGCTGAGCTCCATCCCGGGCGGTCTCGTCCCCGAGGAGACGGTGCGCAGCCTCGCCGTGGCGGGGAACGAGCAGGTCGCCGTGGGCAGCGCCGACGGCTACCCCGCGGTGTGGCGGCGGGTGTCGGACGGGCCCTGGACTCTGGTCTCCTCGCTGACTCAGGTGTCCGCGGGCACCGACCTGGCCGGGCTGTCCGCCGTGACCCACGGGTCGCACGGGTGGCTGGCCGTCGGCCCTGGTCCCCTCGTGCTCACCTCCGCCGACGGCACGACATGGCGGCCGTCGAGCGGCATCACGCACGACCTGGCCGGCGTGTCCGCCGTGCAGGCGGCCAGCGGCCCACGCGGCTACGTGATCACGGGTACGGTGGCCGGACCGGGCGGTGTGTACTCGCGGGTCGGGTGGTGGTCGCCGGACCTGGTCACCTGGACCGAGGCGCGCGACGTGAGCGACACGGGCGGTTCCAGCCGCGTGCTGGCCGTGGCCGCGGGCCCGGCGGGCTTCGTGTCGGCCGGCTCCCGCGACAAGCTGCCGACGGTGTGGACCAGTTCCGACGGGCGGACCTGGACGGCCGTCAGCACGCCGCTGCCAGCCGGGGCGACGGCCGGGGTGATCCAGCAGGTGGCGGTCAACGGGAGCCACGCGGTCGCGCTGGGACAGCAGACCACCGCGCACGGCGTCCAGCCTCTCGCCGAACGATCCGACGACGGCGGCAAGACCTGGCAGCCGCTGCCGTTCACCGCACCCGGGCCCGGTCTGAGCTTCACCGCGCTGACCGCCAGCGGGGGCGGATTCACCGCCGCGGCGCGGTTCGGCTCGTCCGGCGGGACTACGGCCGCCGCCGTCTGGACCTCGGCTAACGGGACGAGTTGGACGCTGCCGCCGGTCAGCGGCCTGGCCGGCGGCGGCAGCCACGCCATCACCGCGCTGGCCGCGTCCGGTTCCGCGGTAACCGGCATCGACTCGGTCCAGACCCAGGCCAGCCAGCAATTCGTGGTGCGGAGTCTTCCCTCTGGCTGACGGTACGGCACGCACCCGGCCGATACGGTAGGAAAATAACACGCAGACGATCGTGCTGGCCTGCCTGGACGGCACGATGACCGCTGGGGAGGAGGATCCTGTTGGCTCGCACGCCGCTCCGGCCTGACGACCCGACCCGGCTCGGGAATTACCGGCTGACTGCGAGGCTGGGCTCGGGCGGCATGGGCGTGGTGTACCTGGGCGTTTCCTGGGATGGCGCCCCGGTCGCGGTCAAGGTGCTGCGCCCTGAGCTGGCAGGCGACGAGGAGTTCCGCCGCCGCTTCGGACGCGAGGTCGCGGCGCTGGTTCAGGTCAAGGGCGTCTGCACGGTGCGGGTGATCGAGGCGGACTCCCAGTCCGCCACGCCGTTCGTGGTCACCGAGTACGCCCCGGGCCCGTCGCTGTCCGAGTACATCGACAAGCACGGATCGGTCGCACCGGGCATGTTGTTCGGGCTGGCCACCGGGCTGGCCGAGGCCCTGACCACGATCCACGCGGCCGGCATCATGCACCGCGACCTCAAGCCCTCCAACATCATCCTGACCGACGCCGGGCCGAAGGTCATCGACTTCGGCATCGCCCGGCGGCAGGACACCACCGCCGTGACCAGGACGGGCATGATGATCGGCTCGATGGGCTTCATGGCGCCCGAGCAGATCAGCGGACATCCCGGCCCGGAGGCCGACATCTTCGCCTGGGGCGTGACGGTAGGGTACGCGGCCACCGGCCGGTCGCCGTTCGGCGCCGGGAACACCCACTCGGTCCTGTACCGGATCATGTACGGCGACGCCGACATCGCCTCGGTTCCCGACTCGCTTCTCCCGCTGGTGGAAGCCTCACTGGCCAAGGACCCGCAGAGCCGTCCGAGCGCGCGGCATTTGCTGGACCGGCTGACGAGCGCCAGCCGCCCGGAGAACGTTCACGACTCGCCCACCCAGGTGATCCTGGCGCGGACCTGGCAGAGCGGATCCCACCCAAGCCCGCCCGCGGCGTCCGCGGAGCCCGCAGCGTCGGCGGAGGCCGCAGCGTCCCCGGCACACGCTGGCTGGCCGTACGCGGCGCGGCCCGGCGCCGGATCACCCGCTGCCGCACCGGCTGCTGCTTCGGCTGTCACCGACGCACCTACCGCCGACTCGCCGTCCTCGCCGCCGCCAGCCGGCCCGGCGCCGGCTCCCGAGAAGGTGCCCGTCGGCCGGCGGATGGTCACGATCGCCACGTCGGCCCTGGCCGCCATGCGCTTCCGCCGCTCTAGCCGCCCGGCCGACCCCAAGCAGTGACGAGGGCTCCCAGCTCAGACCGTTCGGCTCCATCCGGCGGGGGGCCAGCATCCGCGGCGCGGTGGGCCTAGCATCCTTGACCCTTGCGGGCTGCTGCTGGCCCTGATTCCCGGTCACCGCGCGGCACGACTGCACGCCGGCCCCTTGCTGCGCGAAGAATAATGGCGCTGGCCGGTCCGGGCCCGGCGTTCAACCCGCGGGAGGCATCCACAGCGAGACCCGGTCCAGTTCGGGCACCGGGTGTTCCCACGGGTGGACGGATGCGACGGCGCCGACCAGCCGATCGAGGTCCTCTCCCGGAGTGCTGGCGGGTACTCCAGCCTCGGTGGTCAAGGTGGCCCGGTCGGCGAGGTTACCCAGCGGACTTCGCCGTCATGGACCTCGTCGGTAGGCGATAGTCCGGCGGCGCGAGCGACCCGCTGGGAGGCCAGGTGGGCAGGATGAATATGGGCTACCACGGTCCATCCGGCCTCCAGGAGCAAACCCACGAGCCCGCACGCCGCTTCCTTGGCGTAGCCATGGCCCTGTGCCCGCAGGCCCACCACCCAGGCAACCTCGGCGGGACCGGCAGCAGGACCGCCGGCGGGCATCGTCACCTGCACTGTCCCGACCGCATTACCGGTGTCGCGAACTCGCAGCACCCAGTTACCCCACAGCTGATGACCGTCGGGTGAGCGCCGCGCCGCCAGGCGTGCGTAGCGTTGGGCCAGGGCTTCCGCAGGCAGCGGAGCGCCACCGATGAACTCGTGCAAAGCGGCGTCGTCCAGCACCGGCGCGAGTTCGGCGGCGTGATCCGCGGTAATCGGCTCCAGATCGAGCCGCTCCGTACGCCATCCCTGGTCAAGATCGATCACGGCGTGGTCACCGCCCCCAGCGCATGATCAGCAGGTCGCGCGCTGCGGCCAGCTCGATCAGCCCGCGGCGGATCCTGGGCGACACGGGCCCGAACGGCGCTCGTGTCCGGTCCGACGCGACGATGCCGCCCTCGGCCAGCAGGATCTTCTGCGCGCGCAGGCCGCACTGACGATTCTCGAAGTGGATGAGAGGCAGCAGGTCTTCCCAGGCGCTGACGGCGCCGGCCCGGTCGCCCGCGCCATAGCGGCGGACGATCTGGCCGAGCTCGGCGGGGACCGTCGAACTCGGCATGGTGCCCGTGGCCCCGGCGTCCAGGTCCGGGATCAACGTGACCGATTCTTCGCCATCGAAGGGACCAGGCAGACGGCTGCCGAGGGCGCTGACCAGCGCATGCAGCTTGTCCGCGGCCTGTGGTACCTCGATCTTGGCGTACTGCACCTGAGGCACCTGCCGGACCAGGTCGATCAGCAGGCTGACCGGCAGCGGCGTCGATGACAAGGGCGCGTCCTGCACCATGACCGGGATGTCGATGACGTCCGCGACCTGCTTGAAATACTCGATCACCGCGGGGCCGGCCACGGTGAGCGTGGCGCCGAAGAAGGGCGGCATGATCATCACCATCGCCGCTCCCATATCCTGCGCGGCGCGGCTGCGCTCAGCCGCGACCCGGGCGCTGTAATGGCTGGTGGTGACGATCACGGGGAGCCGTCCTGCGACCCGCTCGAGGAGCGTGCGGGCGATGGCGTCGCGTTCGGCGTCGGTCAGCGAGAACTGCTCGGAGTAGTTGGCCAGCAGGCACAGCCCGTCGACCCCCGCGTCTAGCAGGTAGTCCACGACACGCGCTGTGCCACCCAGGTCAACACGCTGGTCGTCGTGGAAGATCGTCGGCACAACCGGCGCGACGCCGGCCAGCGGAGTGTCCATGCGCAGGTTCTCCCGGTGAGCTATCCGTTCGCATTCATGATTCTGGCGTATGCACGTGCGCCCGGCAGGCCCCCCGGAGATCCTCGCCCGAGCCACAGGTCGCGCTGCATCCGGAAACCGGCCGGCTCATGGCCCAATGCCGGTCAGCTTGATCATGGTCCGCTCGCGGCCGGGCGGCCGGCCGCGGCGCGCCCTGGACAAGGGCTTCCGTCACACCCGCCGCTCCAGCACCGGACCATACGGCATGAATGTCCCAGCCATGTCGTCAGAGCAGCATGAACGAGGCATCCATGCAGTATGAGCCAGCCGCCAGCCCGGTATCAGGAACCCCGGCAGCGCACCGCAGGCCCCCTGGCACCACGGACATCACCGTGGGGCCACCTTTTCGGCGTTCGTCGCCGCGGCCACAGCCGTTACTGCGGCCGGGAGCGATAGGTCATCGCCTAACGTCACCAACGGAAACCAGGAAGAACCCGCAGCAGGCGGTCACTGACGAACGCACTGCGGCCGTGCGATCGGCGGCCGGCTGCGCCGGAATAGCACGAAGCCAGCCGACACGGCGAACAGCACCGCTCCGTACGGGCCGGCCACCCAGACTGGCCAGGGGTAGGCCAGGTGACCACCGGTGCCGCTGACCAGGGCCCAGACGACCACGTTGACCGATACGGCGGTGAGCCATATGGTCCACAGGATCTTGAGCACCGTCGGCAGGCCGGCTAGGTGGCCTACCTGGGAGAATACGGTCGGCGGTGCCGCGGCACGTGCAGCCGGCAGCGGCCCGGCGATCACCGGGGGCGAGGCCGGCAGGTCCGCGCACAGCGGGGCCAGATCGCCGTAGGTCGCTGCCTGGTATGCAGCCTCCATCCGGTCCACGTACTCATCCATGGTCAGGCGGCCATCTTCCAGCGCGCGGCGCAGCCGGTCCACCACCTGCTGCCGATCACGGTCCGAAGCTCGCATCGTGAGCTGATCAACCATCTCGCCCGCCTCCGTGACGTCGGGATACTGACATACGCCTATCGTCGGCGCAGCCGGACGTCAGGGCATCGGCCGCCGGGTAGAACGTGATCTCATACCAGGGATAGAGACCGGCCGCGGCGGGTCGCGCCGCACAAGCGCATCCACCAGGTGTCCTTCGCCGATGCCTCCCCACCTCCCCAACCGGCGAGACGCTCCGCGGCTCCTGATCGCCGGCGAAATCCCCGCTATAAGGGGTACAACGACACCCGGTCACGGACGCCGTGACAGCCGTGGCATCTGATGCGGGTACCGTCCCGGGAAAGACGCGGGTAATTTCCTACCCGTCCCTGGAGCAGCATGAACGCGGCGTCCACGCCGAAGGCTCCGGTACGGATGGTGTCACAGGGGTCGAAGTGTTCCCTGCGCCTGGGGTGCGGCGTCTATGGCGTCAGCAAGCCAACCGGCAGGATGTCCTGACCGGGCGACCAGGGGAACGGCAGGAGGTCCGGCTCGACCCAGCCGCTCCGCGCCGGGGCGGCGGCCAGGGTGGAAGACCGGTAGTGCCTGGCTAGCAGGCGCTTGTCGAGCAACGCGGGATGCCGGTCGGCGAAGGTGCCGAAGTCGGCGCAGTCGGGATCGTCGCCCACGTGATGGGCGACGATCTCCACCCAGGCCCGGGAGACCGTGTGGTGGTACTTCTGCGGGGCCCGCTGGTACGCGGCGATGCCCCGGATCCAGTCACAGATCCTGGTCGTCGCCTCGGGCATGCCGTACCGGCGTACGGCCAGGAAGGCCAGGTGGATGTGCTGCCGGTGCCGGAACTGCCCGCTGGGTCCGGTGATCTCGGGCAGGATCGCGGCCAGGTCCGTGTCGTGGTGTGACATTAGCAGGCCTCCTGCAGAGCGGTGACGACGGCGTGATAGCCGGCGAGCTGGGTGGCGTCCAGCCGGGAGAGTGCATCGCGCTCCAGGTCCGCGATCGCGGCCAGCACCCGGGCGGCCACCGCCTGGCCCGTCTCGGTCAGCGGCAGCCGGAACGAGCGGCGGTCGGCCGGGTCTAGCTCCCTGGCGAGGTAGCCGCGGTTTTCCAGCCGGTCGAGCAGGCCGGTCAGGGTGCTGGCCCGGGTGCCGGTCCGCTCGCTGAGCTGGCGGACGTTGAGAGTCCCGCCCTCGCCGAGGTTGGCGAGCGCGTTGATCTCGGCTGCCGACAGCTTCAGGTCCGCCAGCGCGGCACTCAGCGCGTGCAGCGTGCGGTGCGTGGCCCGCTGGAGCGCCAGCACCACGTCAGGTAGTCCGGTTTCGGATATCATGAAAATGGATTATACGGCAATGAAGTATTTTACGCCAGGGTCCGCGAGCCCGCCGCGCTGCCGGGTCCGCGGCCGGGTCCGCGGCCGGGTCCGCGGCCGGGTCCGCGGCCGGGTTCGCCGCGCGGCAGAATGTCCTCGTGGCTGAGTCATGGATGATCGACGAACTGGCGTATGCGGGACCCGAGCACCTCGACGCGGCCTACGTGGCCGGCTTCGACCGGAAGCAGGGATATCCGGATCCGGCCGAGGACCTCGACGCTCTCGCGGCGCAGGGCCTGGGCGCCGACTCCACGGTGGTGGACCTGGGGACGGGCACCGGGCAGTTCGCGCTCGGCGCGGCCCGGCGGTTCGGGCGGGTGACGGCGGTGGACGTCTCGCCGGCCATGCTCGCCCTGCTGCGCGAGCGCGCCGCCGGCGCCGGGCTGGGCAACCTGGACTGCGTGCGCGCGGGCTTCCTCAGCTACTCCCATGCCGGGCCGCCGGCCGACGCCGTGTACACCCGGCATGCCCTGCACCAGCTGCCCGACTTCTGGAAGGCGCTGGCCCTGGACCGGATCGCGCGGATGCTGCGGCCCGGCGGGGTCCTGCGGCTGCGCGACCTGATCTACGACTTCCGCCCGGCCGAGACCGAGGAGGTCTTCCGGAACTGGTTCGGGCACGCCGCGACGGACCCCGCCGAGGGATACACCGGCGAGGATTACGCCGAACACATCCGGACCGAGTTCAGCACCTTCCGCTGGCTGCTGGAGCCCATGCTGGCCGCGGCCGGCTTCGAGATCGCGGACGCGACGTACCAAGGCCGCCTCTACGGCGCCTACACCTGCGTCAGGCGCTGACCCGGGTAGCCGCGAACGCGGCCGCCGCCACCAGGGCCAGGCCGGGCAGGAAGAGCCAGGCCGCCGGGCCGCCTACCGGCGTTTGGAGGGTGGCCGGATGGGTGCTGAGCCTCAGCAGCGGCCCCATCGGCGTGCCGCGGACTACGAACAGGACGAGGAACACCGCCACGGCGGTCAGCAGCCGCCACCCGGCCCGGTCGATCAGCGCGAGCAGCGAGCCGAGCCCGGCGCCGAACACCGCGGCGGCCAGGTGCAGCGCCACGACCCTGACGTCAAGCTGCAGCGGATGGGAGTGGCTGCCCTGGCTGATCAGCGGGGCGACCAGGGCCGCCAGCGCCAGCACCACCGCGAACGGGACCAGCCCCAAGTCAGTGGCCAGGTGCGCCCGGGCCCGGCCGCCCGCGTGGGCGGCGAACGCGCGAGCGAGTTCCCGGCCGTCCACCCGGTGCGCCAGCACGCTCAGCCAGGTCAGCACCGGGACGAGGGTGATCGCGGTGACCGCCGCGGCTTGCAGCGGGGGCCCGGCGTCACTCGCGTAGACGATGCCCAGCACGACCAGGAACAGCATCACGGGCGCCAGGAACCACTGGGAGGAGGCGAGTAGCCGGGCCCGGTGTGCCGCGCCGTAGAGCACGCGGCGCGGGGCACCCGCCCGCCGCGGCCCCGCGGCGCCCCCGGCAGCCCCGGCGGCGCCTCCGTCATCAGCGACCTCGGCGGCAGCACCCGGCGCCGGCTGCACCCGGCGGATGGCCTGCCCCGCGTCCAGCGCGGCCCGCAGCACGGCGGGCAATTCCGCCTCGTCGACCAGCCGCACGACACCGTCGCCGGTCTCCACCTCCATGGTCCCGGCCGGCGCGCCAGTCCCGGCCGGCGCGCCGTCGCCGTCCCGCGGCCGGGTGTCCACCGCGCCGTCGCGCAGCCGCCACGTCACCCCTGAGGGCAGCGGCAGCGGCGCGGTCGGGTGCCGCGCGACCAGCACCACCGCCCGGCGGCCCGCCGCCCGCCGTATCTCAACCGCCACCCGCGAGACGCCGTCGGCGTCCATGCCGCCGGCGGGCTCGTCGAGGACCAGCAGGTCCGGGTCGGCCAGCAGGGCCTGGGCCACCAGCGCGCGCTGCGCGTTACCGCGCGACAGCGCGTGCAGCGACATCGCGGACGCGTGCGCCAGGCCGAGCCGGGCGAGCAGGTCCCCGGCGCGGCGCGCGGACTCATCGCGGCCCAGGCCCGCGGTCCGCGCCAAACCCAGCAGCCAGCGTTGCAGCGGTACCCGGGGCAGTACCCCGGCCCGTTCGGGTGAATAACCGACCGAACCGGGCCGGACGCTCGCGTTGTCCGCGGGCAGCAGCCCGGCCGCCGCGGCCAGCAGCGTGCTCTTCCCCGAGCCGTTCGGCCCCTCGACCGCCACGACGTCACCCGGCGCGGCGTCCAGCGTCACGTCCCTGGCCACCACCACGCCGCGGGCCGCCCGTAGCCTGCGGGCCCGCACGACCAGGACGGGCTCATTCACGGCCGGTCAGCCGCGTGAAGAGTTCGGTGTAGCGGGCCTGCGTCGCCGCGACCACGTCGGCCGGGATGGCCGGGCCCGGCGGCCGGCGGTCCCAGTCCAGGCCGGCCGACCAGTCCCGCAGGAACTGCTTGTCCAGCGAGCGCTGCGGGCCGCCCGGCTGCCACTGCGACGCGAGCCAGAACCGGGACGAGTCGGGCGTGAGCACCTCGTCGGCCAGCATCAGCGTGCCGTCCGGGAGCAGGCCGAACTCCAGCTTGGTGTCGGCGATGAGGACGCCGCGCCGCGCCGCGAGCTCGGCACCCCGCCGGTAGATCTCCAGGGTGGCCCGCCGGAGCTCGGCCGCCGTCCAACCCCCGACCAGCGCCTCCACCTCGGAAAACGTCATCGGCTCGTCGTGGCCGGCCGCGGCCTTGGTGGTGGGGGTGAAGACGGGTTCGGGCAGCCGGGACCCCTCGCCGAGGCCGGGCGGCAGGCGCACGCCCGAGATCGTGCCGGTTTCGCGGTATGACGCCAGGCCGAGCCCGGCCAGGTAGCCGCGCGCGATGCACTCCACCGGGAGCATCTGGAGCCGGCGGCACCGGATAGCGCGGCCCTGCCATTCCGCGGGCACGTCGGTGGCGGAAATCACGTGGCCGGGGATCACGTCCCCAAGCTGGCCGAACCACCACAGCGACAGCTGGGTCAGCACCCGGCCCTTACCCGGGATCGGGGTGGGCAGCACCACGTCGTAGACGCTCACCCGGTCCGAGGCGACCATGATGATGTCGTCGCCGTCGGCGTAGAGCTCCCGGACCTTCCCGGAATGCACCAGTTCCAATCCGTGCTCCTCCCAGCCCGGCGGGGACGGGGCCAGCGTACTAGGGTCCGGGGCGCGTACGATCAGGCCATGGCCGACCTTGAGGTGCAGTACCTCCAGGTACAGACGACAACCGATTCGCGCGCCGAGGCGATGGAGCTCTCCCGCGCCGCGGTCGAATCAAGGCTGGCCGCGTGCGCGCAGGTGGCCGGCCCGGTGGCGTCGATGTACTGGTGGGACGGTGCGCTGGAGCGGACCGAGGAGTGGCTCGTGCTATTCAAGCTGCCGGCCGACCGCTACGACGAGCTCGCCGCCTTCATCACCGAACGGCACAGCTACGACGAGCCCGAGATCATCGCGCTGCCCATCCTGACCGGTTCGGCCGCGTACCTGAACTGGATGCGGGAGGAGACCCGGCCCGTAGACCCGGCCCAGGGCGTCTTACGTCATCCGGCTACGGCGAGGGCGGCACGTTCCAGGACGTGATGACCGGCTCGGCGTGTTCGGTGCTCAGGGTGCTGACCGTCCCGGTGTCCAGCCGGAACAGCCGCCCGTCCGCGGGAGGGAGCCGGAGGTAGCAGGCGGTGAGCACGCGCAGCACGTGGCCGTGCGCGACCAGCGCGACGTTGCCGTCCGCCAGCAGGGGAGCGACCCGGGCCAGCACGCGTTCGGTCCGCTGGGCGACCTGCTCGATGGTCTCGCCCGGGTGCGCGGCGTCGCCCGGGATCACGCCGTCGCGCCACAGGTACCAGCCGGGCCTGGTTTCCTGGATCTGCGGAGTGGTCAGCCCCTCGTAGCCGCCGTAGTCCCATTCCCACAGGTCGGGCTCTGGCTGCGCGTTGGACAGGCCGGCGAAGGCCGCGGTGGTGACCGCGCGGCGCGCCGGGCTCGTGAACACCGCCACGATGCCGCGGCGGGAGAGCAGCGGCTCCAGCGCCTTGGCGGCCGCCTCGCCGCGCCCGGTGAGCGGGATGTCGGTCCGCCCGGTGTGCTTACCGCCCAGGCTCCACTCGGTCTCGCCGTGCCTCAGCAGGATCAGCTCGCCCATGGCTCAGCAACCTACTCAGAGCAGTTTGCGGAGCGCCAGCAGGTCCCGCATGCTGGCCTGGACCTTGACCCGGCCGGACAGCCACATCCGGGCGATGTTGGCCGGGGTGGCGGAGAGCGAGATCACGTCGTCGCTGCTCGCGGTCAGCCTGATGTCGGCCGGCGGGTCGTCGGGCTTCGCCTCGGTCACCGGTTCGGCGCCGGAGTCGGTGAACCGGGTCACGAACGTCACGCCGAGATCGGTCACGTGGCAGCTCATCGACCGGTTGCCGAAATAGCTGGCCCGGTCCTGCGGGCTCATCTCGGTCAGCCGATGGCTGAGGGCCGTCAGCGCCTCGCGGCACTCCTCAACTGAAGCCATGCGCGCCTCGCTCTAGTCAGCATCGGACGGTAGCGTTCCACGCGGAGGGTAGCGCACATGAACGAGGAATACCCAGACCAGGGTATTGAAGGTCAAAGTCAAGACCTTGATGCCGAACGGTCGCGGCCGGCCGCCACGCCAGACGGCGGGGAGCTCCGCCCGGCGGCCGAAGCGATCCTTGGACCGCCGACAGGCGACGACAGGGTGGACGCGGCCATGGCCGGGCTGAACCGCCTGGCCGGAGCCCCGGCGGAGGAGCACGTCGCGGTGCTCGAGGAGGTGCACGGGCGGCTCAGGGACATCCTGGGCGAGGTCAACGAGGGCACGCCGTGACCGCGACCCGGGTTCGGCTCGACGCCGAGCTGGTCAGGCGCGGCCTGGCCAGGTCGCGGGAGCAGGCCGGCGAGCTGGTGGCCGCCGGGCGCGTGACGGTGGCCGGGCTGCGCGCGGCCAAGGCCGCGACCCAGGTGAGCCGGGACGCGCCGATCAGCATCGCCGGCACGGGCGAGCCCGGGTACGTGTCCCGCGGCGGGCGCAAGCTGGCCGGGGCGCTCGCGGTGTTCGGCCCGGCGGGCCTGACGGTGGCGGGCCGGGCCTGCCTGGACGCGGGCGCGTCCACCGGCGGGTTCACCGACGTGCTGCTGCGGGCCGGCGCGGCGCACGTGGTGGCGGCGGACGTGGGATACGGGCAGCTGGCCTGGTCGCTGCGGACCGATCCGCGGGTCACCGTGCTGGACCGGGTCAACGTGCGGACCCTGGAGCAGGTGACCCCGGTGCCCGGGCTGGTGGTGGCCGACCTCTCCTTCATCTCGCTCACCCTGGTGCTGCCCGCCCTGGCGGCGTCCGCCGCGCCGGACGCGGACTTCGTGCTGCTGGTCAAGCCCCAGTTCGAGGTGGGCAAGGGCCGGGTGGGTTCAGGCGGCGTGGTGCGGGAAGCAGCTGACCGCGCCGACGCGGTGCGCACGGTGGCCCGCGCGGCTTCGGGACTTGGCCTGGGCGTGCTCGGGGTCACGGCCAGCCCGCTGCCCGGGCCCGCCGGGAACGTGGAATATTTCCTGTGGCTGCGCCGGGGCGCGCCGCCGCTCGACGACAGTCAGCTGGAGCGGGCGATCAAGGAGGGACCCAGCTAGTGGGACAGCGGACGGTGCTGGTGACGGCGCATATCGGCCGGGAGAACGCGCTGCGCAGCGCCCGGTTCGTGGCCGACCGGCTGACCGCCGCCGGGATCTCCGTCCGTACCCTCGCGGGCGAGTTCAGCTCCCCGGGCGCGCACGAGGTCCCGGCCAGCGCCGCGGCCGCCGAGGGCGCCGAGCTCGTCATCGTCCTCGGCGGCGACGGCAGCCTGCTCCGCGCCGCCGAATTCTCCCGGCCGGCCGCGGTGCCGCTGATCGGGGCGAACCTCGGTCACGTCGGGTTCCTCGCCGAGGCGGAACCGGACGGGCTGGCCGACCTGGTCGAGCGGGTGGTGGCGCGGGATTACGCGGTCGAGGAGCGGATGACGATCGACGTGACCGTACGCCGCAACGGGACCGGCATCGCGTCCACCTGGGCGCTGAACGAGGCTACCGTGGAGAAGGCGGCACGCGAACGGGTGATCGAGGTGATCATCGAAATCGACGGCCACCCGCTGTCCCGCTGGGGCGGCGACGGCGTGGTGTGCTCCACCCCCACCGGCTCGACCGCCTACGCCTTCTCCGCGGGCGGGCCGGTGGTGTGGCCGGAGGTGGAGGCGCTGCTCATGGTGCCGATCAGCGCGCACGCACTGTTCGCCCCGCCGATGGTGGTTTCGCCGCAATCGGTGCTCGCGGTCGAGCTCATCGTGGCGTCCGAGACATCGGGGGCGGTTTTGTGGTGCGATGGTCGGCGTAAGGTCGATCTGCCACCCGGGGCCCGGGTGGAGGTCCGCCGCGGGGCGCTGCCGGTCCTGCTCGCACGGCTGCAGGCACCGGATTCCCGGGGCGGGGGCTTCACGGACCGGCTAGTGGCCAAGTTCGGCCTGCCCGTGACGGGCTGGCGCGGCCGTACCTGGGAGGACGCGGGCAAGGATGCTTGAGGAAGTCCGGATCACCGGGCTCGGCGTCATCGACGACGCGGTGCTCGAGCTGTCGGCCGGGTTCACCGCGCTGACCGGCGAGACCGGCGCCGGGAAGACCATGGTGGTGACCGCGCTCGGGCTGCTGTTCGGCGGCCGGGCCGACCCGGCGCGGGTGCGGCCAGGAGCGGCGCGGGCCGCGGTGGAGGGGCGCCTGCTGGTCACCCCGGAAGTAGCACGCGAGGTCGAGGAGGCCGGGGGAGATCTCGACGACAACGGGTCCTCGCTCGTGCTCAGCCGCTCGGTGTCGGCCGAGGGCCGATCCCGGGCGTTCGCCGGCGGGCACTCGGTGCCGGTGTCGCTGCTCCAGGTGCTGGCCGACGACCTGGTCGCCGTGCACGGGCAGTCCGACCAGCAGCAGCTGCTCAAGCCGGGCCGGCAGCGGGACGCGCTGGACAGGTTCGGCGGGCCCGAGCTGGCCGCCGCCCTGGCCGACTACCGGCGGGTTTACCACCGGCATCGCGCGGTCCGCGACGAGCTCGACGCGCTGACCCGGGCGGAACGCGAGCGCGCGGCCGAGGCCGAGACGCTGCGGCTCGGCCTGGCCGAGGTCGAGGCGACCGCCCCGGAGGCGGGCGAGGACTCGACCCTGCTGGCCGAGGAGGAGAAGCTGGCGAACGCCGACGCGCTGCACGCCGCGGCTACCATCGCGCACGAGGCGCTGCTCGGCGATCCGGCCTCGGCCTCGGTCGACGCGTCTGACGTGGTGACGCTGCTCGGCATGGCGGTCCGCGCGCTCGAGCCGGTCCGCCCGCACGACCCGGCCCTGGCCGGCCTGGCCGACCGGCTCTCCGAGGCCAGCTACCTGATCTCCGACGTGGCCGGGGAACTGGCCTCCTACACCGAGTCGCTGGACTCGGACCCGGCCCGGCTGGCCGCGGTGCAGGAGCGCCGCGCCGCGCTCGGCCGGCTGATCCGGGCCTACGCGGCCGCCTCGGGTGACCTGGTCGGCGTGCTCGACTGGGCCAAGCAGGCCGGATCGCGCCTGGCCGAGCTGGAAGGGGACGACGACAAGATCGCCGCGCTGGCCGCGGAGGAGGCCGCCCTGCAGTCCGAGGTGACCTCGCTCGCGGCGCGGCTGACCGGACTGCGTTCGGCGGCGGCCGAGCGGTTCGCGTCCGAGGTGACCGCGGAGCTGACCGCATTGGCCATGCCGCACGCGTCGCTCACCGCCGTGGTCAGCGACCTGGACGCGCCCGGCCCCAACGGCGCCGACGACGTGGAGATCAGGCTGGCCGCGCATCCGGGCGCGCCGCCGCTGCCGCTGAACAAGGGCGCCTCCGGCGGCGAGCTCTCCCGCGTCATGCTGGCCATCGAGGTGGTCTTCGCCGGCGCGGACCCGGTGCCGACGTTCGTGTTCGATGAGGTGGACGCCGGAGTCGGCGGCAAGGCCGCGGTCGAGGTCGGCAGGCGGCTCGCCCGGCTGGCCCGCTCCTCGCAGGTCATCGTGGTCACCCACCTGCCGCAGGTCGCGGCGTTCGCCGACAACCACCTGGTCGTGGAGAAGTCAGGCGACGGGCTGGTGACGGCGAGCGGCGTAGTCCGGCTGGACCGGGCGGGCCGGATCCGCGAGCTGTCCCGGATGCTGGGCGGCCTGGAGGAGTCCGAGTTCGGCCAGGCGCACGCGGAAGAACTGCTGGCCCTACGCTCCGCCGAGCGCGACACCCCCAGCTCACCCTAGCTGACCCCCGGCCGACGCCCCTGCGGATGCGCCGCGGCCTTCGCCGGCGGCGTCCGCGGGTGTATCACGGCTGCCGTTCTGTCCTCCGGATGGGTAGGGGGTGCCGCGCCGGTGGCGCGGGCGGGGGAGGGCCACTGTGCATGCCGACGCCATGGACACAGCATGCCGTCCATCCCGCGCCGCCGTCGGGCTAGCCGGCCTGGGCGCGGCGGGCGCGAAGGCTGCGGTTCTTGAGCCTGTTGCCGCACGAGGCCATGTCGCACCACGCACCCTGCCGGCTGTGCGACCGGTCGTAGAACGCCCAGAGGCAGTCCGGGTTGCCGCACAGCTTCATCCGGTCCCAGCTGCCGTCGGCCTGCGCGTCGCGGATAGTCAGCAGCAGCCCGGCCAGTCTGTCGGCCAGGCGCTGAGCGTCTTCACTGCACTCCAGCTCGACCTGGCACTCGGCGGTCACCTCGAGCCTGGGCGTGGCCTCGCTCGTGACGTGCTCCAGGGGGCGCAGTTCAGCTTCGGTGAGCGGAGGGCCGCCGGTGTTACGCGCGATCATGGCGCGCAGGCTCTCCCGGAACGCGCGGGCCAGCTTGAGGTCGGCGGTGAGGTCGGGCTGCCCCAGATCGCGCAGGCCAGCATCGGCCAACCAGGCCTGGGCCTCGTCGGCGTGGGCCAGCATGTCGGTGTGCAGGTCCAGGTCGAGGGTGTTGACGTACGCCTGGACGAGCAGCAACGGGGGCGGCGCCAGCTTGTGCTGCAGATGGGACGCCCACGACGGCAACGTCATGCCGTTCGCACTAACCGTCATGATCACCAGCCTTCACACTTGATCGTGACCTCACAAAAGCCTTTACAGGTCATCCATGACTAGTATAATTGATTTATTGGTCACTACGGGGAAGTGGCAGATGATGCATATCCTGCTTGACGACGATCTTGGTCGCCTGACTGTCCAGCGGCTACGGCCCTGGCACCGGCTGCTAGCCCGCTGCCTGGCACCACGGCTGGACCAGCGGCTGGCCGATGGCGCCCGGCCCGAGGAGAACGCAGTACTGGCCGCGCGGGCCATGGTGCTGACCTCCGTCAGATACCGGCGTGCCCTAGCCGGGAGCCTGCGGCGGACGCTGGCCGCGTCGGTATCGCCGCCCACGCGACCGCGGCTCATGGCCGCGTCGCGGTCGGCCGGAGTCGCGCGCCAGCCGTATGTCCCGCTCCGCCGAGACCGGATCGCCGAGTCCGCATCCGAGCTGGCCGGGCTGGCAGGTTGCCTCGCCGGGCCGAGCCCGGTCCCCGCTCAGGGCGTGGCCATGGTGAGCCAGTTGCTGGCCGACGGGGGCGGGCCGCTCTACCGTGCGGGCGCGCGCGATGACCTCAACGCGATCATCGAGCGGGCCGCAGCGGCGCTTACCAGGTGACCGCCAGGTTTTCCTGGTGTCAGGCCCCGGGCTTGCGGGGGGCGACGCGCTCGTTGTAGACCCGCTGCGCGTTCGCCTGGGACGGGTGGATGTCGATCGCCGGAGCCACCGCACACAACCCCTCGATCGTCTCCCGGACTCCGGACGAGGTGCTGTGGCCCCGCAGCCTCGGCGACCGAGAAGTGCCCAATCCGCACGCGGACTGGTGACGAACCCCAGCAGACGACACCGAACACGGTGCTGTCCCAGTCCAGGCACCAACGCACCACCGAGAGAGGAACTTCGATGAACAGGACGACAAGCCGGCCGCGGAGGCGGTCGCTCGTTGCGCTGGCCATGCTCGGCGCGATCACAGCCGGCACCGCGATCAGCGGCGTGGCCATCGCCGCGCCCGCCAGCGCGACGACCCGCTGCGCCACGGCCGGACACGCCTATCTGACCCAGCCGGGAAGGGTCTACTTCTCCGGCTATGAAGGCAACCAGCAGTTCGGCGTACCGACCGTGACCTACGCCCAAGGCACGGAGAGCTTCCGGCTGGGTGGCAATGGCATCTCCCCCGGCAGCGGCGTCGACTTCTTCGTCTTCGACCGCAACACCGGCGCGCAAGTCGGGTTCGTGCCCGGCCGCCCCGCCCAGTACTACACCAGCAAGGCCGGGAGCAACTGCGTGGTCAACGAGAACGGCCCCTTCTTCTTCACGCTCCCGCCCGGTAACTACCGGCTCGTTGCGAACTACTTCCCGGGCAACAACTACCGGCTGGTCACCGACACGGTCGCCAACATCGACGTCACGCCAGCTCCGCCCCCGCCGCCGCCTCCGACCTGCTACTACGACCCCGACAACGGCGGGACAATCTGCGTCTGACCATCTCCATGGCCCAGCCGCATCGAGCCCCAGGCGGGACCGCCCTGGGGCTCGATCCGCCTCAGACGTGCACACAATCCGACTTGTAACGGTCGTTGTCGACGTAGACCACGCGGGCATCCGGGGCGACGCGCTGCGCCATCTCGTGCGTGTGGCCGGCGGCCGGGATGCCGGTCCCGGCCGGACATCGGATCAAAATTTATGCGCTGAGGGTGTATCAGCCAGGCCGGCCGGCCCTCCGGACATGCTGAGGAGCACCTGCGGCCTGATGCAGGCGCTGGCTTCCCGGCCGGCGGTGGGAGCGGCCGGCCGGGCAGCCGGGGATCTCAGGACTCTCGGTAGAGGAGGCCCATGATGTGGTCCGTGCACTATGACCTGAGCATCGATACGGCCCGGGCTGACGCGCTCTTCGCATCCGTGCTGCAGATCTCCGACGCGCCAAGCGCGGTGCAGGTGAAACAGGCGATCGACGCGGCGACCAGCGCCCTCGGCGACCTGGGCTGCGCGGCCAGGGTCGCGCAGGAGTTCGGTGAGCACCCTGAGACCGCGGTCACCAGAATGCGCTGGGCCAGGGAAGAAGTGGCTTTCGTGTTCGGCGGCTCACCGTCCGGAACAAGCTACGCCCCCCGGCATGCCCGGCCGGCTGGCGCCTGCCCCGCCCCGCGACTGCCCGGCGACCTGACCGGCCAGCCGTCCGGCCGCGACCTGCTGCTGGCCTGTTAGCGGCCGGTACGCGTCACGGCCAGCCGACGGCGATCTCGGCCGAATCGGAAAGCCGCAGCTTGCGCCGGACCCGCTCGTAGAACGTGGTGAGGCCGAGCCGGACGACCCGGGCCGCGCCGGGCCGCGCCTGCAGTTCGATTCGGTCGCCGGGCTCCACCTCGGCCGCGACGTTGCCGTCGGCCTCCACCGCGAGCCGCCCGCTGGACGGCAGGATGTTCAGGGTCAGCTGGTCATCGACGGAAACGACGAGGCCGCGGTTGTAGGCCGAATGCGGTGCGGCCGGCGTGACCAGCATCGCCTCCACCGCAGGGCTCACGATGGGGCCGCCGGCGGAGAAGCTGTACGCGGTGGAGCCGGTCGGCGTCGCCACCACGATCGCGTCGGCAGCGTAGCTGACGAAGGGGCGTCCCGCGGCCTCCACCGCGATGGCGGCGGTCTTCTGGCCGGGAAACCGGACGAACGCGATGTCGTTGAACGCGGTGATCAGCTGTTCTCCGATGATGGCGTCGACGGCCAGGCGCGGTTCGGTGGTGAACTCGTGGTTGTCGATCGCGGACAGCGCGTCGGCCAGGTCGGGCACGTCGACCTCGGCCAGGAATCCGAGCTTGCCCAGGTTCACCCCGAGGACCGGGGACCGCTGCCGGTCGGCCAGCCGCATGGCGCGCAGCATCGTGCCGTCTCCGCCCAGGCTCACCAGCAGGTCCGCCCGCTTGCGGAGCTCGGCGGCGGTCACCGCCTCGGCGGTGCAGGCCAGCCTGCGGATCTCGGTGTCGATGCCGAGGACCTCGATCTCCCGGCGAGCCGCCCATTCCAGGATCGACCCGACTGCGCCGCTGCAGTCCCGCTCGGGGTGCAGCACCATGCCGACGACGTGCATGGGCTCAAGCTACTAAAGGATCCAGCCGGGCGTAAGCGGCGGCTACCGGCCGGGCACCAGGACGCTCAGGCAGGTCACGCAGCCCTCGAGCTTCTCGAACTCGCTGATGTCCACGACGATCGGCGTGAAGCCGAGATCCTCGATCAGCCCGGCGGTGCGGGGAGCGGACGCGGCGATCAGCACGCGGTCACCGCCGAGGGGGACGACGTGACAGCCGGCCTCCTCGGTGACCGGGCGCACCGCCGGGAACAGTTCGGCCGGCACCAGGTCCGGCAGGAGCAGGAACGTGCCGTCCGGCAGCGCGGTCACCGCGGACTTCAGGTGCAGCACCTTTCCCAGCGGGACGCCGACCACGGTACGGCCCAGCGGCGCGAGCAGCGCGCGCAGCTGGCGGATGCCCTCGCCGTTGGTCCGTCCGCCGCGGCCGGCGTACACCGTGCGGCCCGCCTGCAGCACATCACCCCCGTCAAGGGTCCCCGGCTCCTCGATGCGCGCCGTGTGCAGGCCTAGCGACCGAACGGTCTGGGCGACTCCGTCGACCTCCGGACGGCGCACCGCCGCGCCCGGGCGGGTCAGCACCGCCAGGTCCTCGCAGATCACGACGGTGTCCTCGACGAAGACCGAATCCGGGCAGTCATCGGCGGCGGGCGCCTGCCGGATCGCCCAGCCGCTGCCCGCCAGCGCGTCGGCGTAGGCCGCGTGCTGGGACCGGGCCAGTTCCGTATCCACCGGCATGCGGCTGATATGGGTGACGATGCCCTCGGCCAGCCTGCTGCTGGGCCCGCGGACCAAGCCCGTGCCGTTCATCCGATCGGTCCCTTCCTGACTGGGGCTTTCATCCTGTCATCCGGCGCCGCCGGGCCATCGGCCCGCCGCTGGGTTAACTTTCTGTCATGACCGCAGACGGGGTGGAGATCGAAGTCGGGGGCAGGACGGTCCGGATCTCCAATCCGGGCCGGGTGTACTTCCCGGCCCGCGGGGAGACCAAGCTGGACCTGGCCCGCTATTACCTGTCGGTGGGCGACGGGATCGTGCGCGCGCTGCGGGAGCGGCCGTGCATGCTGCACCGGTTCCCGTCCGGGGTCGCCGGGGAGAAGGTGCACCAGAAGCGGGTGCCTGGTGGTGCGCCGCCGTGGCTCGAGACGGTCCGGCTGCACTTCCCCCGCTACGGCCGGTACGCCGACGAGCTGTGCGTGACCGAGCTGGCCGCGGTCATCTGGGCGGTGCAGATGTCCACGGTCGAGTTCCATCCGTGGAACTCCCGCCGGGCCGATACCGAACGGCCCGATGAGTGGCGCATCGACCTGGACCCCGGGCCGGCCTGCGAGTTCGCCACGGTGCGCCGGGTGGCCCGGATCGCGGGTGAGATCCTCGGCGAGCTCGGCGCGACCGGATGGCCCAAGACCTCCGGCGGCAACGGCCTGCACATCTACGTCCGGATCGAGCCGCGGTGGGGCTTCGCCGAGGTCCGGCGGGCGGCGCTGGCCTTCGCCCGCGAGGTCGAACGCCGCGCCCCGGACCTGGTCACCACCACCTGGTGGCGCAAGGACCGGGATCCGGCCATGCTGTTCGTCGACTACAACCAGAACGCCCGCGACCACACGATCGCCAGCGCCTACTCCGTCCGCGGCGTGCCGGAGGCGACCGTCTCCACCCCTATCAGCTGGGACGAGATCGACGATGTCGACCCGCGCCAGTTCACCATCGCCACCGTGCCCGCCCGCTACGCCGAGCTCGGCGACCTGCACCAGGGCATCGACGACTCCGCCTACTCACTCGACACCCTGCTGCAGTGGGCCGACCGCGACGGACTCGACTAGGAGCCACGCATGATCAACGGCATGCACGCCATCGTGTTCTCGCCCGAGGCGGAGAAGGTCCGCGACTTCTTCGCGGACGTGATCGGCCTGTCCAGCGTCGACGCGGGCGGAGGCTGGCTCATCTTCGCCCTGCCGCCCGCTGAGCTGGCGGTTCATCCCGCCGACGGGGAAAGCCGCCACCAGCTCTACCTGATGTGCGACGACATCGATGCCACGCTCGCCGAACTGCGCGCCAGGGGAGTCCAGATCGCGCAGGAGGTCTCTGATCAGCGCTGGGGCCTGGTGGCCGCGATCCGCCTGCCCGACGGCACCGAGTTTCCCATCTACCAGCCCCAGCACCCTTCGCCCCGTTGATCCCGGTCTAGCGTTAGAGGATGACGAAGCTCAGGGTGCTGTTCATCGGGGGCAGCGGGGTCATCAGCTCGGCGTGCTCGCGGGTCGCGGTCGACAGCGGCGTGGAGTTGTTCGTGCTGAACCGGGGCCAGAGTACCGCGCGGCCGCTCCCGCCCGGCGTGACCATGCTGCGGGCGGATGTGCGGGAACACCAGACCGTTCGGGATGTAATCTCCGGTCGTGACTTCGACGCGGTCGTGGACTGGGTGGCCTTCACCCCCGGGCAGGTCCGCACCGACATTGACCTGTTCCGCGGGCGGACCGGCCAGTACGTGTTCATCAGCTCCGCGTCGGCCTACCAGACGCCGCCCGCGCGGATGCCGGTCACCGAGTCGACGCCGCTGCGCAACCCGTTCTGGCAGTACTCGCGCGACAAGATCGCCTGCGAGGACCTGCTCGTGACGGCGTACCGGGAGGAGGGATTCCCGGCCACGATCGTCCGGCCGTCGCACACCTACGACGCGACGTCGGTGCCGTTCGACGGGGGGTGGACGGTGCTCGGCCGGATGCGCGCCGGCAAGCCCGTCATCGTGCACGGGGACGGGACCTCGCTGTGGACGCTCACCCACAGCGACGACTTCGCCCGCGCGTTCGTCCCGCTTCTCGGGCACCCGCGGACCCTCGGCGAGGCCATCCACATCACCTCTGACGACGTGCTCACCTGGAACCAGATCGCCGGGTCGCTGGCGGCGCCCCTGGGGGTGACACCGCGCCTGGTGCATGTGCCGTCGGACGCGATCGCGGCCGCCGATCCGGACTGGGGCGCGGGACTGCTGGGCGACAAGGCGCACTCGATGGTGTTCGACAACGCCAAGCTGCGCAGCATCGTGCCCGGCTGGCGGGCGGTGATCCCGTTCGAGCAGGGCGCCAGGGAAATCGTGGAATGGTACCTGGCCGATCCGGCCCGGCAGGTCACCGACGCGGCCCTGGACGCGGTGATGGACAAGCTCGCCGCCGCCTGGACCATATGACCAGCACGGTCCGGGACGTTCGCGGGCTCGCCGATAACCTGCTGTTCCCGGACGCGATGCGGGTCGACGGGCTGGACGTGCTCCCGGTCGCTCACCTCGACGCGCTGGCCGCGCTCGGCCTGTACGGAGCTCCGGTGCCGGTCCAGGCGGGCGGCCTCGGCCTGGACCTGGCCGCCTACTGCGCGGTGGTGGAGGACCTGGCCAGCGGCTGCCTGGCCACCACGTTCGTCTGGCTGCAGCACCGCGGCCTGGTCATGACGCTGGCCGCCGACGGCACGCCCGCCGCGCTGCGCGACCGGTGGCTCGGTCCGGCCTGCCGGGGTCAGGTCCGCGGCGGCATCGCGCTGGGCGGCCTGATGCCCGGGCCGCCGCGGCTGCGCGCGCGGCCGGACCGCGGCGGGTGGCGGCTCGACGGCGACGCGCCGTGGGTCACCGGCTGGGGACTGATCGACCTGCTGCTGGTCGTGGCGCGGGGCCCGGACGACAGCGTGGTGTCTCTGATCATGGACGCGGCGGCCCAGCCCGGGCTCACCGTGACCCGCGAGCGGCTGGCTGCCGTCCACGCGAGCGTCACCGTCCGGCTCGGCTACGACGGCGTCCTCGTGCCGGGGGAGCGCTGGACCGGCCAGGAGCCCTTCGATCCGGCGGAGAGCCTGCGACCCGACCGGATGCGGGTGAACGGGTCGCTGGCGCTCGGCCTCGTCCGCCGGTGCGCCCGCTTGCTGGGTCCCGGGCCGCTCGACGACGAGCTGGCACGGTGCCGGGACCTGCTCGACGCCGCGATCACCGTCGACGCCACGGCGATGGCGGAGGCACGCGCAGCAGCCTCGGAGCTGGCCGTGCGGGCGGCGGCCGCCCTGGCGGTGCGGGACGGCAGCCGCTCGGTCACCGTGGACCAGCACGCGCAGCGGCTCGCCCGCGAGGCGCTGTTCCTGCTGGTGTTCGGGTCACGCCCGGGAATCAAGAGCGCGCTGCTGCGGCGCCTGGGCGCTATCCCCTCCGGGCCTCACCGCGACGATCCGCCGGCCACCTCGTAGGACCACAGCTCGCTGCCGATGCCGACCGGGTGAGGCGCCTCGCCGCCGGCCCGTTCGGCCGCCGACCGGTGCCCGTGGGCGAACGCCGGAGAGCTCACCCACGCCTGGAAGGCCGCCTCGTCTCGCCATCGCGTCACCACCAGCCAGGTGGTCCGCTCGTCGGTCGGCTTGAGCAGCTCGAAGCCCTCGAAGCCGTCCTGGTTGTCCACCGCGCCGGCCCGTGCCGCGAACCTGCGGGCAAGCTCGTCGCCGCTGTCGGCGGGCACGGTAATCGCGTTGATTCTCACGACCGTCATGTCACGATCATGCCAGCAGCACCGGTGGTTAAAGTCCGCCGCCCAGGGTATCGGGCGCTGATGGCCCAGGCTGCGACGGTACTCGGCGGACGGTACGTACTTGCTGATCAGATCGGCGACGGCGGATACGGGGAGGTGTGGCGCGCGACCGATACCGTCCTGGCCAGGCCGGTGGCGGTCAAGCTGCTGCACCCGCGTTACGCCCAGCGGAGCGAGGCCCTGGCCAGGTTCCGCGCCGAGGCCCGGCACGCCGGGGGCTTGTCCCATGAGAACATCGCGCAGGTCTTCGACTTCGGCGAGCCAGCCGACGGGCAGCCGCCGTACCTGGTGATGGAGCTGGTCGACGGGCCGTCGCTCGAGACCGTTCTGACCGGCGGCCCGCTGGATGACAGCCGGACCATGGACATCGTGGTCCAGGCCGCGGCCGGCCTGCAGGCCGCCCACGCCGCCGGGATGATCCACCGCGACATCAAGCCGGGCAACCTGCTGCTCGCGCCGGGCGGCACCGTGAAGATCACCGATTTCGGCATCGCGCACACGATCGGCTCGGCGCCGCTCACGACCACCGGGGAGCTGATCGGCACGCCGGGTTACCTGGCACCCGAACGAGCGATGGGGGAGCAGGCCACCCCGGCCAGCGACCTGTACTCCCTGGGCATGCTGGCTTACGAGTGCCTGGCCGGCACTCCGCCGTTCCGGGGCACGCCCCTGGAGGTGGCGCTGGCGCACCGGGATCGCCCGCTGCCGCCGCTGCCCCCGTCGGTCGCCGTCGGCGTCGCCGCTCTGGTGATGCGGCTGGCCGCGAAGGATCCTTTCCGCCGTCCGGCCGACGCAGCCGAGGTCGCGGTGTGGGCAGCCCTGCTGCGCGATGGCGTCGGCGCGGACGCCCTTCAGATGTGGCCGGAACAACCGCCCGCCGCGGGCCTGTTTCAGCGCCGCACGATCCTCGCCTACGCCTGCGTCGCGGTGACCGCCGTCGTCGTCATCGTGCTGGCCAGCGTCATCGGATTCGCGTCCACTCCGGGCCGGGTCGCCGCCACGGCCCCGCCGTCGTCGTCCCACGGCCTCGGCAGCGGAGGCGGTGACGCCACCGCCCCGCCCACCCGGGGGCCTGCCGCAAGTCCCGGCCAGCCGCCCACGGTCAGATCGGTGGTCAAGCGGCGGCCAGCCGCCCCTAACCCGGACGTCGGCCCGGCCGTCGCGGCGGCCGATCCGGCCGGTCCCGATCCCGACCGTGGTCACGGTCACGGAAAAGGTCCCGACCAAGGCCCTGTCCCTGGGCCCAGCCCTAGCCACGGGAAGGCGGAAGGCAATGGGCACGGACAGGATGACTGAGGACCGGCGAGACGGCGGCGCCGGGAACGGAGAGCATGACGGGAGCAAGTAGCGCAATGAGCACATGGCGAACCGGGCCGAACGTGCTCGGCATCTATCTCAACGATCATCTCGCGGGGGCCACGGCAGGCGCCGAACTGGCCCGCCGGGCCGCCGGATCGGCCCAGGACCGCGAGGACCATGCCGTCCTCCGCGGTTTCGCGGCCGAGGTGGCGCAGGATCGCGTCGCGCTCCTGAATATCATGGCCACGCTCGGCATCACGGTCCGGACCTACAAGGTCTACGCCGGCTGGATCGGCGAGAAGGCCGGGCGGCTGAAATTCAACGGGCGTATTTTCGCCAGGTCGCCGCTCAGCCGTCTGGAAGAGCTGGAATTGCTGCGGCTCGGCGTGGAGGGCAAGGCCGCGGGCTGGCGCACCCTGCGGGTTCTCGCAGATACTGACCAGCGGCTCGAACCCGCCCGGCTGGACGAGCTCATCGCCCGGGCGCGGCGGCAGGCGGACCTTCTCGAAGACCTCCGGATCCGGGCTGCTGATCAGGTCATCAGCCTGGAGAGGGCGCCGTGAGCCGCCTAGGCTGACGACATGGCGTGCAGGATAAGCGAGCTGGTCCTCAACTGCCGCGATCCGTCGCGGCTGGCGGCTTTCTGGTGCGAGGTCCTCGGTTACGCCGAGTTCGCCCGGGACGCCGACAGCATCGAGATCGGACCTGTCGGTACCGGTTTCGGCGGCCTGCAGCCCACGATCGTGTTCCAAGCCCATGCCGCGCCCACGCCCGGCTTGCTCCGGCTGCACCTCGACGTCAGCCCGGTGGGCAGCGACCAGGACGCGGAGCTTGCGCGCCTGCTGGCGGCCGGGGCCCGGCCGGCGGACGTCGGTCAGCGCGGGGACGAGGGATGGCACGTGCTCGCCGATCCTGAGGGCAATGAATTCTGCCTTCTGCGCCGGCCGCTAGAGCCCTGACCGCGGCGCCCTGAACTGGCGGGCGGTCAGCCCGAACCACCGGTCGGTCGTGCCCTCGTCCCTCATGCCCAGGCGGGCCGCCACGGCCTGGGAGCGCACGTTGTCCAGATCGGTCAGGGCGAGCACCTCGCCGATCCCCGCCGTGGCCGCCGCGGCGAGGAGCGCGCCGGCTGCTTCGGTGGCGAACCCCTGCCCCTGGTGTTGCGGGTGCAGGTGCCAGCCGACCTCGATCAGGCCGGTCGGGCCGCCGGCATCGGACAGGGGCATGAGCAGGACGGTCCCGGCAGGCGGTGGTGACGGCGGGCCGGCTACCAGCGGGACGATAGCCCACATGCCGAGGGGCGGGTCGAGGTCTCGTTCCCGGGCGTGCCATCGGTCCAGCCGCTCGCGCGCTTCGTCCAGGGTCGCCAGGCTACGGCGCGGGTGCGATCCCAGCCAGCGCATGACGTCGTCCCGCGAGTAGAGGTCGTAGAAGGCGGGGAGATCTGATTCCTCCCAGTGCCGGAGCAGCAGGCGCGGGGTTCGCAGCAACTCCATCCGGCCTACCCGCCGGCGTGGAGCCGGGAGAACCGCGCCCGCTGGGTTTCGAGCATCTCGGCTTCCGTCGTGGCCCCGTCGTCATAAGCGGGCGATACCAGCGGTGCGGCGTGCCGCACTTCGATGACGACGATCGCCTCGACCCGTTCGGTCAGTTTCGAGCCGTCCGCCCGCATCCGCTCGACGCCCTCGGAGAACGCGGCCGACCCCCGCTCGTGGATTTCCGCCTGGCCCTTGAACCGGTAGCCCTTGCGCACGAACGGGTCGACCACGTTGACCTCGACGAGCGACCCGGCCCGGATGTTCGCGGTCGTCTGCGGCGAGCAGATGTCGGCGAAGAACAGGTGGTCGTCATCCCAGACCCGGGTCGACCCCTTGGGCGATAGGTTCGGCGATCCATCCGGGCAGACGGTGGCGTGGAACGCGAGCTTCTGCTCGTCGATCAGCCGCTTCATGTCGTCGGTGAGGATGCCCATCTGCTGCCCGCTCCCGGTCTCGGTCTCAGCTCACGGTATAGCTTCGCGTGCCAGATGGTTAGAACCGCCTGGTGCTGGTAGATGAGCCGCTTCAACCGACACGAAGGGGAAAGACATGGTGACCTACACCGTGCCCGGGCTCAAGACCGATAGCGCCGAGCGGGTCGTCAAGTTGCTGCAGGACCGGCTGAACTCCCTCAGCGACCTGGCGCTGACCCTCAAGCATGTGCACTGGAACGTGACCGGGCCGAACTTCATCGCCGTGCACACCATGCTGGACCCGCAGGTCGACGCGGTCCGCGCGATGGCCGACGAGACCGCGGAGCGGATCGCGGCTCTCGGTGCGTCGCCGGTCGGCACGCCGGGCGCGCTGGTCGCCCAGCGCGACTGGGACGACTACTCCATCGGCCGGGCCGGCACGCTCGAGCATCTTGGCGCGCTGGACGTCGTCTACGCCGGGATCATCGAGGCGCACCGCCGCGCGGTAGACGCCACCGAGGAGCTCGACCTGGTCACCCAGGACATGCTCATCGGCCAGGCCCGCCAGCTGGAAGAATTCCACTGGTTCGTCCGCGCCCACCTGGAGGCACCCGACGGATCGCTCACCACCGGGAACGCCAGCACCGAGAAGACAGCCGCCAAGCGCGCCAAGAAGCGGTAGCCCGATCCAGTCCTATCCGCTCAGCCGGACGGCGCCAGCCGCGATGCCTGAAGGGCCAGGTAGCGGCGCTCGGGGAGGCTGGTCGCGCGGCGTGCCGCGTCGAGGTAGTCGGCCGCGGCCGCGGCGGTGTCGCCTGCCAGTTCGCGCAGGTGCGCCCGGGCCGCGATCAGGCGGTGGTGCCGGGCCATCCGCTTGTCCGCCTCGAGCGCCGCGATGACCTCCAGCCCGGCCGCGGGCCCGCGTACCATGGCCACGGCCACCGCGCGGTTGAGGGCCGTGAACGGGTTCGGCGCGGCGAGCTCCAGCAGGTCGTAGAGCCCGAGGATCTGCGGCCAGTCCGTGTCGGCCATCGTCGTGGCCTCGTCGTGGACGGCGGCGATGGCCGCCTGCAGCTGGTAGGGGCCGACTTCACCGCCCGGGAGTGCCCCGGTGACGAGCGCCACGCCCTCGGCGATCTTCGCCTGGTCCCAGCGGCTCCGGTCCTGCTCGGCCAGCGGGACCAGGGACCCGTCGGGCCGGGTCCGGGCCGGGCGCCGCGCGTCGGTCAGCAGCATCAGCGCCAGCAGGCCGGCTACCTCCCCGTCGTCCGGCAGCAGCCGGTGCAGCCAGCGGGTGAGCCGGATGGCCTCCTGCGACAGCGCGGGCACGGTCAGCGTGTCACCCTCACTGGCCGTGTACCCCTCGTTGAAGACGAGGTACAGGACGTGCAGCACGGCGCGCAGTCGTTCGGTCCGCTCCGCCGCGGAGGGCAGGCTGAAGTCGAACCCGGCGCCGGCGACGGCCTGCTTGGCCCGGCTGATCCGCTGCGCCATCGTCGGCTCCGGGACCCCGAACGCCGCGGCGATCTGCGCCGTGGACAGGCCGCCGACCGCGCGCAGCGTCAGCGCGATCTGGCTGGGCGAGGACAGGTCCGGATGGCAGCAGCCGAACAGCAAGGCCAGCGAGTCGTCCCGGTCGGCGTGTTCGGCGTCGGCCGGGGGACCGAGCAGTTCGGACGGCGGGGTGGCCACCGCGACCAGTTCCTCGCGGGCCCGTCGCGACTGCTCGCTGCGTACCTGGTCCGTCAGCCGCCGCGACGCGACCGTGATCAGCCATCCGCGCGGGTTATCGGGAAGCCCGCCCGAGGGCCACTGCTGCGCCGCCGCGAGCAGGGCCTCCTGGCTGGCGTCCTCGCACAGGTGGAACTGCCCGTGCCGGCGCACCAGCGCGGTAAGGACCTGCGGCGCGAGCTCCCGGAGCAGGCCCTCGATGTCGCCCCGGCTCGTGGTCACGGGTCTGGTCAGAGGTCCGGCTTGGCCTCGTGCAGGATCGGCCAGACCTCGACCGGATCGACGTCGGCGAAGGGCATGTCCGCCGCGATCTGGTGCGCGCGCTCTTCGCTCTCGCAGTCGAGCAGGTAGAAGCTGGCGATGTACTCCTTGGTTTCCAGGTAGGGCCCGTCGGTCACGGCCGGCTGGCCGTTCTCCCGCCGGACCAGCCGGGCCTGGATCTCGTCGGCCAGCCCGTAGGCGCCGATGAGCTCGCCGGTTTCCCGGTACTTGCGGTTGAACGCGTCCTGCCTGGCGATGACCTCCGGCCACTGGTCGGCCGGGATCGACGCCCACTTCTCCTGGTTCCCGTAGATCAGCATCAGGTACTTCATGGTGTTGTCCTCCCGTTGTCACATACACACCACGACATCGCACGGAGCATAGTCTGCACGTCATGATTGTCTCGTGATCGCAGGAACGACGGGCGGCGGCGAGCAGGCCGGGGTTACCTTTCCCGCCGCGGCGGACGGGCGCAGGAGCACCTCGATGCTAGGCCGGGCGGTGGTCGCCGACGCGCTGCGCCGGGTCGACCCGGACCGGGCGCAGGCGGCCAGCCAGGAAGCCAACTGGCGGGGCGGCTACCTGAGGCACTTCCGCGCTCTGATCGAGGCGGGGCTGGCCTCGAGGCAAGCCGCGATGTCCGTGGCCAGGGACGGGCTGGCGTCGCTGCACGGGCGGATGCGGGTGGTCAGGCACGGCGAGCCGGAGACCGGCCTCGGCACCCTGCTCTCGGCGCCGGCCCGGCACGAGCTGACCGCGGTCGAGGTGACGGGCGGCGGGACGGCCGAGCGCGAGCTGGCGGTGCCATACCGCGGTGAGCGGCTGAGCGGCGACGCCCTGCTGCGCCAGCTGGACACGTGGGTCGCCGCGGGCATCATCGAATCGTCCTGCGCCGACGCGGTCCGGACCGTCGCCGGGTCGCCCGCCTGGCTCGCCCTGCCCGGCCGTACGGTCGCGGTGCTCGGGGCGGGCGCCGAGGTCGGCCCGCTGCCGGTGCTGCTGAGCTGGGGCGCGCGCGTGATCGGAATCGACCTGCCCCGTCCGGCCATCTGGGACCGGGTGCTGGAGACGGCGAAGCGCAGCAGCGGGACGCTGGTCGTCCCGGTCGCGGACGCCAAACCGGGCCAGGCCGGCGTCGATTCCGGCGAGGACCTGAGCCAGCGGGCAGGCTTCGACCTGGCCGGCGACATCCCGGCGGTCGCCGACTGGCTGGCCGGCCTCGACGGGCCGCTGGTGCTCGGCAACTACGTCTACGCCGACGGCGCGGCCAACGTCCGCGTGGCCAGCGCCGTCGACGCGCTGACCATGCGCCTGCAGGCCGAACGCCGCGACCTGGCGCTCGCGTTCCTGGCCACGCCCACCGACGTGTTCGCCGTGCCGGCCGACGCCGTCGCCCAGTCGGCCCGCGCCTACGCGGACAGGTCAGCGGCGAACAAGCTCGGCCGCGGGCTGCTGCGGTCGCTGTCCGGCGGCCGGCTGCTCCGCCCGGCCTACCCGCCCGGATCCGATCCCGGCATCTGCGACAGCCTGGTCGCCCAGCAGGGGCCGAACTACGCGCTGGCCAAGCGGCTGCAGCGGTGGCGCGCCACGGTCGCCCGTGACGGCGGCACGGCCGTGTCGATGAACGTCGCCCCGCCCACCCGCACCAGGTCGGTCACCAGGAACCGGGTGCTGGCGGCCGCGTACGCGGGCGCCGGGCGATTCGGCGTCGAGGTGTTCGAGCCCGCCACGACCAAGGCGCTCATGGCGGCCCTGCTCGTCCACGACCTGCACGCCGGGCCGCCAGCGGGCGATCATCCCTGGCAGGACGAGGCCCACGCGGCCGCGCACGGCGGGCTGTGGCGGATCGCCTACGCTCCACGCAGTGCGCTCGCGCTGGCCGCGCTGCTCGGCTACGGCACGGCCAGGAAATCGTTACCCGATCAGGGGCAGCCGGTTGTCGGGGTGCTCCGCGCGGCCCGAGGCGGCCAGCACCCAGGCCAGGTCATCGGCGAGGCCGGCGGGACGGCGGCCCACGGTGCGCCGGGCCAGCAGGTCGTCCAGGATCGACGCGGTCAGCGCGACCCCCTGCGGCGTGGCGATCGGGTCCCGGCCCAGCGCCAGGGTGAGGTCCAGCCCGTGGACCACGGCCTCGACGACCCGGCTGGCCACGAACTCGTCCACCTGCATGGGCGCGAAGTACCCCGGCCCGACAGCACTGGCCGGCACCGAGCGGGCCTCCTCGATGGTCTTGCCGAACGTCTCGGCCAGGACCCCCGGCATGTCCGCGGGCGTCTTGCCCTCGACCATGGTGTAGGCGTAGCCGTAGACAACGGGCCCCGTCTCCGAGCGCGGGTTGATGAAGAAGCTGGTCCGATCCCGGGCGGGCTGCTCCTCGCCGAGGCCGTCGATCAGCATCCGGGTCAGGCCGATCGATATGTCGAAGTGGCCAGCCAGCTCGAACACCGTCCAGTGCGGCAGGTCCGGATCCACCGGAACCAGCTGGGTGGACGCGGCCCAATCGGCCTCGGTCAGGCCGCGGAAGGTCGCCTCGATCCGGGCCAGCTCGCCGGCCAGCGTGTCGATGATGGTCTCGTATGAACCCATGCCCACCTTCTATCACCAAGGCGGGGGTGTCCGGCAGGGGTTCGCGGCGCCGACGTCTCCGGTGAGGGCGCCAGCAGGCGCCAGTGATCAAATCCCGCCGGCTGACCGACCTGCTGCGCAGCGAACAGTCGCGGCGTGTCCGCGAGGAGGCGGCCGCCCGGCGGATCCCGCTGGGGGAGTGGCTGGCCCCGGCGGCCGACGCGCGGCCGACGACTCGGACGATACGCTCATCCTGCTGTTCCTGTGCTGCCACCCCGCGCTGCCACCCCGCGCTGGCGCCCGCCTCGCAGATCGCGCTGACCCTGCGCGCGGTCGGCGGTCTGACCACCGCCGAGGTCGCCCGGGCCTTTCTGGTTCCCGAGGCGACCATGACCCGGCGGATCACCCGGGCCAAGGTGCAGGTCGCGCCGCCCGGCTGAGCGGGCACCGATGAATCCGCCCCCGGGCCGCGGTCCTACCTGCATGGAGGAACAGATGAACAAGAAATTCACCGCCACCCTGGTGCAGAGCGAGGCCAAGGGCGGCTGGACGTACCTGGTCTGGCCGGACTCGGTGCAGTTCTTCGGGACCAAGGGACTGGTCAAGGTGCGCGGGACCATCGACGGTCACCCGTTCCAGAGTTCGTTCATGGCCCTGGGCGACGGCACCCACAAGCTCCCGGTCAAGGCGGAGCTCCGCAAGGTCATCGGAAAGGAAGCGGGCGACACCGTGACGGTGTGCCTGCGGGAGCGCCTCGGCCGCCCCGCGCGTAGAGTTGGCTGATCGGAACTCGCCGGGCGGACCTTTATGACCGAACCCAGCTCACCTGGGCCATCGCCGGTTCCGCACGACCTGGCCGCGACCGGCGCAGAGAGACGAGCGTTCGGGAAGGGCGCGCGTCAGCGAGTGCCGCGGGGCACGCTGGGGTCCTGGACCGAGGCGGACCGCGGGCACGACCCGCTGAAAACGATCCTGGCCCAGAACCAGATGCGCGTGCCCGAACTGATGCCCCTCCGGCATCAGCGCATGGCCGTCTCTCCGTGGAACTACTACCGGGGCGCCGCCGCGGTCATGGCCGCCGACCTGGGCGGCCAGCCCGACAGCGGGCTGACGGTGCAACTGTGCGGCGATGCCCATGTCCTGAACTTCGGCCTGTGGGCCACGCCGGAGCGGAATCTGGCATTCGACCTGCGCGACTTCGACGAGACCCTGCCCGGCCCGTTCGAGTGGGATGTCAAGCGCTTCGCCGCCAGCCTGGTGGTGGCCGCGCGGGAGAGCCGGGTCAAGCCAGCCCGGGCGGCGGCCGCGGTAACCGCGGGCGTAGAGGCCTATGCCCGGCGCATGCGCCAGTACGCGACAATGCCTGAACTCGACATCTGGTACGACAGCATGCACGCCGACAACCTGGTCGGCTACTTCGAGCCGGCCGACCGCGGGCAGGTCTCGATTCACATCGAGAAGAAGCGCAAGCGCCGCACGAGCCGGGGAGCCTTCGCCAAGCTCACCACGATGGCGAACGGGCGCCCCAGGATCACCGAGGACCCGCCCATCCGCGTCACGATCAGCGACGACGACCAGGACTACCTGGTCGACCACCTCCTGGCCGAGTACCGGATGACCCTGCAAGAGGACCGGCGGAGCCTGTTCGACCGCTTCACCCCGGTCGACGTGGTCCGCCAGGTCGTGGGGGTAGGCAGCGTGGGCATGCAGGTCTACCTGGTCCTGCTGGAAGGCCGGACCGGCGTCGACCCATTGTTCTTGCAGGTCAAGCAGGCTGGACCGGCGGTATACGAGGCCTACACCCAGCCGAGTCGCCACCGCGGCCACGGCGAGCGGGTGATCAACGGCAAGCGGCTGATCCAGAGCGCCACCGACATTTTCGCCGGCTGGGGCTCGCTCCACGGGAAGGACTATTACGTCCGGCAATTCCGCGACATGAAGATCATCCCGACCACCGACCTGATCGCCCCCCGCCTGGTCCAGTTCGCGACCGCCTGCGGCAAGACCCTCGCCCGCGCCCACGCGCGCACCGGTGACCCGATGGCCATCGATGCCTACATCGGGAAGGCCGCCAAGTTCGCCGCCGTGATCGGCCGGTTCGCCGGCCTGTACGCCGACCAGAACGCGCGGGACCACGCCCAGCTCGTCAGCGCGATCGCCGCCGGCACGGTGGAGAGCCTGCCGGGGTAGACGATCGCCCATCATTGAGTGCCGAAACACCCCCTATCAGGGGTGCAGTGTCACGCAATCACGGCCGCTGTGACAACTGATGGGGGCATTCTGAACGGGACGATGCGGGTTATCTCCTTCCTCTCGCCTTACTGCATCTCAAAGCAGTAATTGCATACTGGTGCGTCGAATGCTTAGGTGTAAAGTGAGGACGTCAAGGTCGTGACGTCAGACTCTGGAAAGGCCCGATGGCCGAGATCGCCACCCAGCCGGATCTGGCTGCCGAGCCAGGCCGACCCACCCGCCCAGGTCAGCCTGCCCAGCCGGGGCGGGTCGCGCAGCGGCGGCGTACCCGCCGGGCCATCGTCGAGGCGACGTCGCGGCTGCTGGCGGCCGGAGCCGATCCGTCGATCAACGACATCGCCGCCGCCGCCGACGTCTCCCGCCGGACGATCTACACCTATTTCCCCACCCTCGACCAGTTGCTCCTCGACGCCACCATCGGGGCGATGAACGTCAGCATCGAAGCCGCCATCGACTCCTCCGGCGAACCGGACGCGCGCGCCCGCATCGCCGCGCTGGTCGCGGCGCTCAGCGACGGGATGGCCGGCAGCCTCCCACTCGGCCGCAAGCTGATCAAGCTGACCGTGGACGCGCCGCCGTCGGGTCCGGGACCCAAGCGCGGCTATCGCCGCATCGGCTGGATCGAGGCGGCACTCGAACCGGTCCGCCCGCGGCTGGGCCCGGACCGGTTCGAGCAGCTCGTCTCCGCGCTCGCGGTGGTGATCGGCTGGGAGGCGTTCGTCGTGCTCTTCGACGTGCGCGGCCTCAGCGCGGCTCAGGCCTGCGAGATCATCACCGGCGCCGCGACCACCCTCGTCGACGCCGCCCTGGCTCAGGCCAGCGACGGCACCGAGGCTGCTGGCACCGGCGCTGGCACCGACAGCGACAGCCCGAACTGACCCGCCGGATCAGTCCACCACGAGCGCATCGCGAACCCGGCAGCGGCCAGTTCGGCCGCCACTCCCTCGCGGCGGAACTTGGCCGAGATCTCGGTGCGCATCTCCTCGCCCTCGGCGAACTCGATCGTGAGCCCGATGCCGGGTAGCCGCACGGTCTGCGCCAGGCCCGAGCGCAGCCGCATCTCGATCCACTCCGCCTCCGCATTCCACACCGCGACGTGCTCGAACGCGTCCAGGTCGAAGTCGGCGCCGAGCTCGGCGTTCAGCACCGCGAGCACGTTCTTGTTGAACTCGGCGGTAACCCCCGCCTCGTCGTCGTACGCGGCCACCAGCGTGGCCTGGTCCTTGACCAGGTCGGTGCCGAGCAGGAAGAAGTCACCAGGCCGCAGCCGGTTCCTGATCCGGGCCAGGAACGCGGACCGCTGCCCGGGCTCCAGGTTCCCGATCGTGCTGCCGAGGAAGGCGACCAGCCGGGGGGCCGGGGCCTCGCCGTCAGCGGGGAACCCGAGCCGCTCCTCGAAGTCGGACACCACGGCCCGGACGTCCAGCCCGGGGTATTCGGCCGACAGCGCCTTCCCCGCGGCGGCCAGCGCGGGCTCGCTGACGTCGACCGGCACATAGCAGCGCAGCGTGCCCGCGTCGCGCAGCGCGTCGAGCAGCAGCCGGGTCTTGTCCGACGACCCCGAGCCGAGCTCGATCAGCGTCCGCGCGCCGGTCTGCGCCGCGATCGCGGCTGCGTTCGCGCGCAGGATCTCCCGCTCGGCGCGAGTCGGGTAGTACTCCGGCAGTTCGGTGATCTTGTCGAACAGCGCGCTGCCCTGCGCGTCATAGAACCACTTGGGCGGCAGCGACTTCGGTTCCGCGGCTTGAGGGTTGAGCCCGGTCCGGGCGTCGGCGCGGAGTGCTTCCTCGAGGAAGCCGGGCGGTAGCCGGCGGTCGAGGGATGTCATCGGATCGCGATCCTTCCGTCCTCGGTGTTCTGGTCAGGTGAAACAGGTGAAACAGGACTAGGTGAAGCAGGATTGCCCGGTGCGGCCAGCGGGGCCACGCTGACCTGCCGCGCCGTCGCGGTCACCACGGAGCCGTCCGGCACTTCGGTCCAGCCGGGCTCGTCGTCGCCCGGCTCCGAGGCCACGATCACGGCGTGCCCGGACGCGCGGTACCACAGGGTGTCACCGGCCGCCGTGGCCGCGATCACCCGCCCGTCGGTCAGCAGGAAGTTGAACCGGCCGCTCACGCCCGCGGCCCGCACCGCGGAGACGGCGTCCGCCAGCGCATCCGCGGCCCCGAGGCCGAACTCGAGCCGGTGCCGGACCAGCGCCCACAGCAGCGCCGAATCCACCCGGGCCTCCAGCCCGAGCAGCGACCCGGCGGGCAGCGTGCCGGCCAGCCCGGCGCCGGCTGCCGGCCAGCCGTCCAGCACGCCGTTGTGGCTGAACAGCCAGCGGCCCGACGCGTACGGCGCGACCGCGGCGATGCCGGGATCAGTGCCCGTGGTGGCGCAGCGCACCGCCGCCAGCACCGCGCCCGACGACGTCACCCGCGCGACGTCGGCGAAGGACTCGTCACCCCAGATCGGGACCGCTCTCCGGTACCTGGCCGGGTCCGGGTCGTCCGGTGCGTACCAGCCGACCCCGAACCCATCCGCGTTCACCGTCCCGTGTCGCTGCCGGCGCGGCGCCCAGGCCTGCCGGTACAGGCCGTGCGGCGGGTCGATGAGCACCGAGCGCAACGAGGCGGGCGGTCCGAGGTAGGCCAGGTGGCGGCACATCAGGTCGAGGGGGTCTGGGGGGAACGACTTCCCCCCAGGATCGGGGGGGTCTGGGGGGGTCGTCCCCCCGAGAAAACACTGCGGGCGGTGCGGAAACCGGCGAAGATCTGCCTCCTGATCGGGTAGTCCCAGTTGCGGAACGTGCCCCGGCTGACCACCGGGCTGACCGCGAACGACCCGCCGCGCAGCACCTTGTACTCCGGGCCGAAGAACACCTCGGAATACTCCTTATACGGCCAGGCCTCGAACCCCGGGTACGGCGAAAAGTCCGAGCTCGTCCACTCCCAGACGTCGCCGATCAGCTGCCTGGCCCCGCACGGCGCCGCTCCGCCGGGGTAAGACCCGGCCGGCGCCGGGCGCAGGAAGGCCTGGCCGAGGTTGGCGTGCGAGGTGTCCGGATCGGCGTTACCCCACGGGTACCTGCGGGTCAGGCCGGTCGCGGGATCGAACCTGGCCGCCTTCTCCCATTCGGCCTCGGTGGGCAGCCTGCGCCCGGCCCACCGGGCGTACGCGTCGGCCTCGTACCAGGACACGTGCAGCACCGGTTCGTTCGGCACAATCGGTTCCTGCCTGCCGAACACCCGGCGGGTCCACTGCGGGCCCTCGCGCCGCCAGTACAGCGGCGCGGTCAGCCCGGCGTCCTGCCGGTGCTCCCAGCCGGCCGCGGTCCACCAGCGTGGGTTGTCGTACCCGCCGTCGTCGATGAACTGGGCATAAGCGCCGCAGGTCACCGGGGTGGTGTCGAGGTAGAACGGCGCCACCTCGACGGTGTGCGCCGGGCGCTCGTTGTCCAGCGCCCAGGGCTCGGTGGAGGTGCCCATGGTGAACGGGCCGCCGGGCACCAGCACCTCGGACGGCAGCCGGAACGCGTCGGCAGGCGCCGGGTCGGGCGCCCGGGCCGCGAGCACCGGCGCCCCCGCCCTGATCTGGTGGGTGATCAGCATCGTCTCGTCGTGCTGCACCTCGTGCTGGGCGATCATCCCGAACGCGAACCCGTCGCCGAGCAGGCGCGTCCCGCTGAACGGGGCGCGGTCGAGCAGGTCGAGGACGCGGCCGCGCACCTCGTGGCCGTAGGCCCTGGCCTCGGCGGGCGGCAGCAGCGGCAGCGTGGGACGTTCCGAGCGCGGGTGCTCGAACGCGTCGTAGAGCGGGTCGATCTCCGGGTGCATCGGCTCGCGCTCGCCGACCTCGCGCAGCAGCCAGAGCTCTTCCTGGTTGGCGATGTGGGCGAGGTCCCAGACCAGCGGGGACATCAGCGGCGAGTGCTGTCTGACCAGGTCGGCCTCGTCCACGCTGTCCGTCAGCAAGGTGGTCCGCTGGCGCGCGCCGGTCAGTTCGCGCGCGATGACCCCGCGCAGGGTTTCCGGGTCGAGCTGTGGCTCCGTCATGGGGCTCCGTCCAGTTGGTCGTCGGCAGGACATCGGTCTTTCTGCACGTAGCGTTCGGTGAACTCGGCGACCGCCCGGCGGATCGCGGCGGGCACGCCCGGCCGGCCCAGCGCGGTGGCGGCGGCCTCGAAGCACCCCTTGCTGGCCTGGCCGATCTGCGGGTCGGCCGGGCCGTGCCGCGCCGCCCGGAGCCACGGGCCCTCGGCGTCCGGTGACGCTTCCCACACCGGCTCGGCGGCGGCCAGCGCCGCGTCGGTCGCGCGGTCGTCGTCCGCCAGCGCCGTGACTACGGCCGCGGGCACGATCCAGCCGTCGCCGGGCTGCGCGTCGATCATCCGCAGCTCCATGTGCCCTCGCGGGCGGACCGGCGGGAACAGCGTGGACAGGTGATAGTCCAGGTCCTCGGCGGTGGGTGCCCGCAGCGTCCCAGAGCCGCCGTCGCGCAGCCAGTCGCGGAAGGTCACCCCGGCCGGCGCGGTCCAGTCCTGCGAGCCGGGCTCGCGGACGCACATGAGCTCGGCATCCAGCGCGTAGGCGGCCCAGGCGTCGCGCGGGTCCCCACCCGCCTCCCCTCCCCCCTTCCATGCGTCCAGCCCGGGAGCCCGGGTCCGCCCCGGGTCTATGTTGGACCACACCTGCTGCCGGGCCGAACGCCAGCCGGTCGGCTTGCCGTCCCGCAGCGGGGAGTTGGCGAACGCGGCCACCAGCACCGGCCCGATAGCGTGCAGCATCCGCCAGCGTGAGCGGTAGCCGGACTGGCCGCCGCCGTCGTCGCCGGCGTCCACGCAGACCTGGACCGACGCGGTGCCGCACATCATCTGACGGCCCCACGGGCCCTCGCGGTCGAAGAATTTCTCCATCGCCGCATACCGCGGCAGATCGAGCAGGCGGCGGGGCGGGCGCAGCGGGTCGAGACCGTAGCCGCATAGTTCCAGGCCGGCCGCCGCGGCCGCGTCACGCAGCGCGGCCAGGTCGCGCCCGGTCACCTCGACGAGCTCATCGAGCGTGGCGGCGGGGGCCGAGCTGAGCTCAAGCTGCCCGCCGGGCTCTACCGTGAGCGAGGCACCAGAAGGAAGGGAAAAAGGTTGATACCGAACGGTCTGGGCTTCTTGCCCTGGGTAACCTTCCTCGTCCGAGCGGCTAAACCCGGCTAGGGTGGCGGTTACCTGTTCCGCCTGCACCGGGAGCGCGGGATCACGGCGATCGCGCGCGAGCCACTCGAGTTCGACGCCTAGTCGCTCCGGCGGGCCCGTCTTGAAGCAGATTCCGTGAACATGCGCTTCCGCGTCGGCTTCGGTGAACCGCGCCCCCTTGATCACGATTGAACCCTACCTGACCCCTCTGACATTGCTGCGGACTCGCTGCCCAGGGCACGCAGGCTAATCGTCCTCCCAGCCAAGTTTCAGTTTCAGGTGGTAACTTGCGGCGCATCCCGCACGCCTGCTAGTGACGTTAAGTTGCTAAAAGAGTGACACGCCGTAATGCCAACATGGCCATTGGCGCGTTTCTGCTCTGGCAGGATGGAACTCAATGAAGGCGCCGTCCGTGAAGCTTCCGCTGCTGCACCGGGGTAAGGCTGGGGAGCCGCCCGGGATCGTGGCTGTCGCGCGCGTCGACAAGCGGACGAAGAACATCACCAAGCGCCTCAGCCCCGGCGAGATCGCCATCATCGACCATTCCGACCTGGACCGGGTCAGCGCCGAGGAGCTCATCAGGCACAAGGTCGCGGCCGTCGTCAACGCCTCGGTCAGCATTACCGGGCGTTACCCCAACCTCGGCCCGAAGCTGCTGCTCGACGCGGGCATCCCGGTCGTCGACGGGGTCGGGCAGGACGTGCTGGTCAAGGTCGCGGACGGCGCCGTCGTGCGGCTCGATGAGGAGACCCTCTACCTCGGCGACACCGTCGTGGCCAAGGGCACCCCGCTGACCGAGGACCTGGTGCAGACGGCGATGACCGAGGCCCGGGCCATGGTCGGGGTGCAGATCGAGTCGTTCGCCGCGAACACGCTCGAGTTCCTCCGGCGCGAGCACGAGCTGCTAACCCGCGGCCTCCAGCCGCCCGAGATGGACACCGAGATGAACGGCCGGCACGTGCTCGTCGTGGTACGCGGCTATCACTACCGGGAGGACCTGGCCGCGCTCCGTCCCTACATCCGCGAGTACAAGCCCGTGATGGTGGCCGTGGACGGCGGGGCGGACGCGCTGATCGAGGCCGGCTACCAGCCCGATGCCATCCTCGGCGACATGGACTCGGTGTCCGACGAGGCGCTGTGCTGCGGCGCGGAACTCGTCGTGCACGCCTACCCGGACGGCCGCGCGCCCGGGCTGGCCCGGGTCCGTGACCTCGGCCTGGATGCCGTCACCCTCCCGGCCCCGGGGACGAGCGAAGACGTCGCCTTGCTCGTCGCCGACGCCAGGGGGGCCAGCCTGATCGCCGTGGTGGGTACCCACCACACGCTCGAGGAGTTCCTCGACAAGGGCAGGCCGGGGATGTCGAGCACGTTCATCACGCATCTGCGGGTGGGATCAAAGCTGGTCAATGCGCGCGGCGTGCACCAGCTCTACCACAGCCGGATCTCCGGCTGGTCGCTGCTGGTGCTGGTGCTCGCCGCGGCAGTGACCGTGTTCGTCGCCGTCGTGTTCTCGCCCGCCAGCCCCATCCTGGCCAGGTACTTCGAAGCGACCTGGCATTCCTTTACCTACTGGCTGACCGGAAAACTCTAGTGATTGACTTTCGCTACCATCTCGTCTCCATCGTCGCGGTATTCCTGGCCCTGGCGATCGGGATCGTGCTCGGCTCGACCGAGCTGCAAGGCCCGGCGTTCAGCTTGCTGGACAAGACCACCTCGAAGCTGCAGAGCGAGCTCGGCCAGGTCAGCAACCAGCGGGACACGGCGCAGCAGCAGGCCACCGAGGGCGAGATGTACGCCCAGGCGGTCGAGCCCACCATGCTGCACAACCTGCTGACCGGGCACCGGCTGCTGATCGTCACGGAGCCGGGGGCGCAGTCCTCGGTAGTCAGCGGTATCACCGCCGCCGCGATCCACGCGGGCGCTACCGTCACCGGGCAGATCAACCTGCAGCCGAAGTTCTTCGACACCAGCGGCACCGCCCAGAACAGCCTGAACCAGACCACCCTGGCCGTGGCCCAGCCGACCGGCCTCCAGCTGGACGCCAGCGCGACCTACCAGCAGCAGGCCGCCCAGCTGATCGCGGGCGAGATACTGACCAGCGCGCCGGGGTCCGCGGCCGGGGAAACCGGCGGCAGCCAGGGCACCAGTACCGACGCGTCGACGATGCTGCAGGCCTACGCCGCGTCCCAGTTCCTCAGCACCAGCGGTAAGCCGGCCACGCCGGCCAGCCTCGCCGTCGTGGTGACCCCGCAGACCGCGCCGTCGGACGGCAGCACGGACCAGCTCGCCCAGGTGCTCGTCCCGGTGGTCCAGGAGCTGGCGGCCAAGAGCGCGGCCACCGTCGTGGTGGGCTCGTCGACGGGCTCCGGCGCGGGCAGCCCGATCGCGGTGCTGCGCTCCAACAACGTGTCCAGCCGGGTTTCCTCGGTTGATGACGCCGATCTGGCGGCCGGGCAGACCGTGGCCATGCAGGCGCTCGCGGTGGAGCTGGCCGGCGGCAAGGCGGGCAGCTACGGGTTCACCGCCAACGGCGCGTCCGCCATCGCGCCGAGCCCCGCGCCCACGCCGAGCGCCTCCGCGAGCGCGACACCCACCACCTCGACGACAGAGAAAAAGAAGGCCGGCCAATGAGGCGAGCGGGATACGCAGTAGCGGCCGGAGCCTGCGCGGCGGGCGTCGCCAGGCTCGCCTACTCGGCCATGAGCCGCCGCCCGCCGGGCGGCCCTAAGGCCTGGTCACGGACCAACCACCGAGGCGAGCCCGTCACCCTGCTCGAGGGGCCTGCCGTGGCCGCCGGGGCACTGGCCGGCGTGCTGGCCCAGGCTGGGCTGGCCCAATGGGCCGAGGCCGGCCTGGTACCGGCGTCGGGCGGGCTGGCCGCGCCGGGTTGGCGCCGTGCCGCGTCCATGGTCCTGGGCGGAGCGGGCGCGGCGGCCTTCGGGGCCTACGACGACCTGGCCGGGTCCGGCGACCGCCGCGGCTTCCGCGGCCACCTCGGCGCGCTGCGGCAGGGCGAGGTGACCACCGGCGCGGTGAAACTGGGCGGCATCGGCGTCACCGGGATCGTCAGCGCCGCGCTGGCCGGCGGCTCGCCCGTGGACGTGATCCTCAACGCCGGCCTGGTGGCAGGGGGCGCGAACCTGCTCAACCTGTTCGACCTGCGGCCCGGCCGGGCCAGCAAGGTCGCGGCCGCCTCCGGCGTCCTGCTCGGCGCGGCCGGGCAGGACAGCGTCGCGGCGCCGCTGGGGGCGGCGCTCGCGCTGCTGCCCGAGGATCTGGGCGAGCGAGCCATGCTCGGCGACGCCGGCGCGAACGCGCTCGGCGCCATGCTCGGTGCCTCGGCGGCCGGGCTGTCCCGGCCGGTCCGCATCGCGCTGCTCGCCGGGATCGCCGGGCTGACCGCGGCCAGCGAGAAGGTCAGCTTCACCAAGGTGATCGCGCGCACCCCGCCGCTGAACTGGCTGGACATGCTCGGCCGCAGGCCTGCGCCCCAGCCGTCCAAGACAGAGCCGTCCAAGACAGAGACGTCCGGGACAGAGCCGCCTGAGCCGCAGCCGCCCCTGGTCACGATCCCGGCCCAGCAGCCCGAATCGGGCGGGTGAGCACGCCCGTAGCCGAACGGGGGAGTGCTCGGCAGCGGGGTGGGGGGATCGGCCGGGCCGCCCTGCTGATCGGCGCGATCACGATGCTCGCGCGGGTCATCGGCTTCGGCCGCCAGGTGGTGTTCGCGCATACCGTCCAGGCCTCGTGCCTGGGCACCGCGTACACCACCGCGAACATGGTGCCGAACATCATCTACGACATCGTGGCGGGCGGCGCCCTCACCGCGGTGGTGGTGCCGGTGCTGGCCGGTCCCGCGCGATCCGACCCCGAACAGGTGCGGCGGACCTCCGCCGCGCTGCTCACCTGGGCCGTAGTGCTGCTCGTCCCGGTCAGCCTGGTCGTCGCGGTCGTCGCGCAGCCGCTGGTGTCGGTGCTGCTCGGCGGCACACCCGGCTGCCCCCGGGCCGACATGGTGACGCTCGGCGGGCGAATGCTGGTGGTCTTCGCGCCGCAGATCCTGCTCTACGGCCTGGCCGTGGTGCTCTACGGCATCCTGCAGGCGCACCGCAAGTTCGCCGCGCCCGCGCTGGCCCCGGTGCTGTCCAGCCTGGTCGTCATCGGTGCGTACCTCTGGTTCGGTGTGGCCGGGAGCGGCTACCAGGATCTGAGCCGGCCGGTGCCCGCCCTGGCCTGGATCGTGCTGGCGGTCGGCACCACCGCCGGGGTGGCGACGCTGGTCGCGACCCCGCTCATCCCGGTCGCCCGGCTGCGGCTGCGGCTGCGGCCCCGGCTGCGTTTCCCCGCGGGGATCGGCGTCCGGGTCCGCTCACTGGCCGCGGCCGGTGTCGCGACGCTGATCGCGCAGGATGCCTCGGTGGCGGTGGTGATCGTGCTGGCCAACTCGCGCGGCGGCAGCGGAGCGCTGGTGCTCTACAGCTTCGCCTGGGCGGTCTTCTTCGTGCCGTACGCCGTGCTGGCCGTGCCGATCGCGACCAGCGCCTTCCCCGAGCTGTCCGCGCGCACCGACAGCTTCGACGGCACCAGCGCCACCTCGACCCGGGCGGTCATGGTGGCATCCTGGCTGGGGGTGGCGGGGATGGCCGGCACCTGCGTCCCGCTCGCCCGGGTGTTCCAGTCCCACGTCAGCCAGGCGGCCGATGCCCGGCAGCTGGCGATCGCGCTGGCCGTGTTCGCGCCCGGGCTCGTCGGGTACGGGCTGACGGCGAACCTGTCCCGGGTGCTCTATGCCGACGGACGCAACCGGGCCTCGGCCCTGGCGGTCAGCGGCGGCTGGCTGCTGGTCATCGCGGCCAACCTGCTGATCGTGCCGTTCGTGCCGCGCTCCGCCGTGGTGCCCTGGCTCGGAGCGGGCATCACCCTCGGCCTGACCGCCTCCGGGATCGCGCTGCTTTTCCTGGTCCGCCGGTTCCGCGGCCGGGACGCGCTGCGCGGCTGCGCGCGCGCCGCCCTGGCGGGCCTGGCCGGCGCCGTAGCCGGGACCGCGGCCGGCCTCGGCGTCGCGGCCGGGCTGCGGGTGACGGGCTTCCTGCCCAACGTCGGCGTCACGCTGCTGGCCAGCGCGGCCGTGCTGGTAGCCTTCCTCGCCGTGGTGGCGGTGGCCGACGGAGGAGACCTGCGAGCGGTGACGCGCAAGGTGATCCGCCTGTGAAGGTGGCACTGTGAAGGTCGCGTTCGTGCTCGGCACCAGCACCGGCGGAACCGCCCGGCACGTGCGGACGCTGGCGGCCGGCTGCGCGGCGCGGGGCGTGGCGGCCGGGGTGTTCGGCCCCGAGCAGACCGACCGCGACTTCGGGTTCAGCTGCCTGGCCGGCGGCCAGGTCTCCTTCACCCCGGTCGAGATCGCCGACCGGCCCCGTGTTGCCCGCGACCTGCGCGCGATCCGCCGGCTGCGTCGGCTGCTCGCCGCCTGGCGGCCCGACGTGGCGCACGCGCACGGCCTGAGGGCCGGCGCGCTCACCGCGATCGCGCTGGCGTTCGTCCGGCCCACCGTCTACCACCCCCGGCCCGCGCTGGTCGTCACCGTGCACAACGCGCCCGCCGCGGGCGGCGCCGCCGGCGCGGTCTACCGCGTGCTCGAGCGGATCGTGGCCGGCCGCGCCGACTCGGTGCTCTGCGTTGCGCCGGACCTGGAAGAACGCATGCGTGCGGTCGGCGCCCGCCGGGTTGGCCGCGCCCTGGTCCCGGCGGCCGACCCCACGGAAGCATGTGCGGAAACGCCCGCGGAAGCGTCCGCGGCCCGGCTGCTGCCGAGCGAGTCGGCCCCGGATCGTCCGCGGGTGCTCGCAGCGGGCCGGCTGGCGGCGCAGAAAGGGTTCGGCACCCTGCTGGAGGCGGCCGTCGGCTGGCGGGACCTGCGGCCCGAGCCGTTCCTGGTCATCGCGGGCGAGGGCCCCCTCGAGGCCAGCCTGAAGAGCCAGGCGGCGCGCCTCGGGCTCGACACGCGGTTCGCCGGGCACCGCGACGACATACCCGCCCTGCTGGCCGCGGCCGCGGTGTTCGTCCTGCCCAGCACGTGGGAAGGCCAGCCGCTCATCCTGCAGGAAGCCCTGCGCGCCGGGGTGCCCATCGTGGCCACCCGGGTCGGCGGCACGCCCGTGCTCACCGGCGAGGACGCCGCCGTACTCGTCCCGCCCGGTGACGCGCGGCGGCTGGCCGGCGCGGTGCGCGCCGTGCTCACCGACGAGGTGCTGGCCGCCCGCCTGCGCAAGGCCGCCGCCGCCCGCGGCCAAGCCCTCCCCAGCGAGGCCGACGCCGTAACCGCCGCCCTAGCCGAGTACAAGCTCATCACCGCCACGACCACACTCTGACCCCACCGCCACACCTGCCCCCGCCACCACATCGCCCCACCAGCCTT